>LWDU01040758.1_pt1 | contig 28555 bp, 29 predicted proteins | sample 727161 | NCBI WGS metagenome assembly LWDU01 (sample SAMN04566230, study PRJNA314399) | hydrothermal vent metagenome | isolation source: deep sea hydrothermal plume seawater | place: Mexico: Gulf of California, Guaymas Basin | collected 2004-07-11
GGTGCGGGCATTGCGACGCTCACTCACACACACCTCTCTCGCTACCCAACTATGTCAACCCACGTTCACCATGAATGAACTCCAAAGGGTGTACGAGGCCGTCTTCAACACAAGTATTTCTGCCGGGAACTTTCATCGCAAAGTTCGCAACACCCCTGGCTTCATTCACCCAACGGGTAGCTCACCCCGAGAATCGTCAGGAAAAGGGCGTCCAGCTCAACTCTTCCAGGCAAGCGAATTAGTGGAGCTGTCCTCGCCTTTTAGCTTCGAAGTCAGTCCTCAGAGTTAAGTATTCACGTCGCGGGTCGTGGCGTGAAAAAGATAATTATCTTTTTCGGTCTGTGTCGAGTTTCTGCGTCGTTCGTTTCTCGGTGTCAGACCTGTGTTCAAAAATGTTTGATGACGCTTTACAGCTCTGGTGCTAAGCGGCTGCTGATTTTGATGTCCTTCAGTGCTTGGCTGACCAATCTCCGGGCAGGAAGAGTGCGCACGATACCGATCACCCCAGCAATCACCCAGAACATCGGCATCAAATATCGCACCAGGGCCGCGACACCAACGCCGTGGGCGCCGAAGGGAGTCAGTGCCATAAACCTCATATACAAACCCAACGCCCCACCCAATGACTCTTGTGGACTCATTGAGCTATCAATCACAGTAAGGCAAAGCTGAGACAATCGAACTAGTCCTGCTTGTCTTCCCGGGAGCGCGAGCACTCAACCAGGTGTTGCTTTAGCGCGCCTCGAGGGAATTGAACCCCCAACCTCCTGGTCCGTAGCCAGACGCTCTATCCAATTGAGCTAGAGGCGCTTGTTGAGGACCGCAGTGTACGCAATCGACCTGGGTGGTTGAAACCCCACGGATTTAAGTGGCGGAGAGGGTGGGATTTGAACCCACGGACCGCGTGAGCAGTCACTTCCTTAGCAGGGAAGCACATTCGACCAGACTCTGTCACCTCTCCTTGACGGCGAACCGCCAGTAGTTGACTTTCACATTCAAAGAATGTTCAAGCAACCGGCGACATCTTACGCCGCAGATGCGTCTCGTCCCCACGCGATCGGTGACCCTTTTCCAACAACAGAGACCCGTTCACCGAGCCGGGGGTGGGGTGCGTAGTCGTGCACGGCGAAGTGTTGGACTGCGCGGTTATCCCACATCACCACTGTCCCGGGCTCCCACGTCGCTCGGCATTGCAAACCTGGGTTGCGGGCAACGTGGTCGAACAACATGGTGAGAATGGCGCGACTTTCGTCATAGGACATGTCGACGATGTCTTCAGTGAACCCTTCGTTCACAAAAAGAACTGGCCGCCCTGACACCGGGTGCGCGGTAACGACGGGGTGAACCCATGACGGATATGTTTGACCAGGGTCTGGTGTGAGTCCGTACCAACGCAAGTCTCGTTGTCCGTCATGGCGCGCATCGAGTTCTGTGAGCATTCGTTGCATCGGACCCGACAGCGTTTCGAACGCTCGACTCATGTCACAGAACACTGTGTCGCCGCCGTGAGGTGGCAGCTCAAGCAGTCGAAGAATCGAACCTGTGGGAGGGTTCACATCACACGACACGTCCATATGCCAGCGCCCACCGTTCACTTTGACGGTGTCTGCTTCAGCGCGAACTTTGAAGATTTCGGGGTCTCCTTTGATCCCAAACGCCTTTTTGGAGGGGTGGACGTGGAGTTCACCAAAAACACGTCCGACCGCTTTATGGGACTCGCGGTCAAGGTTCTGTCCCCGAAACACCAGCACCCGGTGTGTATAAAACATCTCTTCGAGTTGGTCTGCCCGACCTCCAGAAAGATCTCCCAAATCGAACCCGTCGATTTGGGCTCCGAGGTGCGGCGTTAACGGTTCGATGTTCACTCCAACATTCTCTCAGCGAAATGATGGTGTTTCGACCACAACAGACCGATACCGTCAGTCTTGGAGGGGTGGCAGAGCGGACGATTGCAACGGTCTTGAAAACCGTCGAGGTGCAAGCCTCCGGGGGTTCGAATCCCCCTCCCTCCGCGTTATCTCAGCGACCGATCTGGTCGCGGAGTTCTTGAACCCAGTCGGCAGCTTCACGCCAGTTGGCGTTGCTGTCTCGACGAACCTGTTCGCCTTCACCACCAGCAGCAGGGTACGACCCCAAAAATTTGATGTTTCCTTGTTTCATTTTGAGGTCCCGTAAACAATCTGAGACCACTTCGTCACCAATGTGCCCTTCGAAATCCAACAAAAAGCAGTAATCGCCTAATACGCGACGTGTGGGTCGCGACTCCAGTCGCGACAAGTCAATGTTTCGTGCAGCGAACTCATGCAAGATCGCCAACAGGCTCCCAGGTTCGTTCGCCTGTTGGAACACCACCACACTGGTTTTGTCATGCCCAGTTGCGGCGGGAACACCTTCGCGAGCCAACAACAAAAACCGTGTCTGATTTCCTACGTGATCTTCGACGGCTTCCGCGACCGCTACAAGACCATAAAGTTCCGCGGCTAACGGGTTCGAAATTGTTGCCACACCACTAAGGCGCTGCTCGCCAACTTGTCGGGCAGCCTCAGCGGTTGACGTCGCGGCTTCGATTTTCGCCTGAGGAAGATGTTCGCGAAGAAACGCTCGGCACTGAGCCACTGCCACAGGGAATGACACAACGGTATGAATATCTTCGAGTTCGGTGCCTGGCAACGCCAACAAATTCAACTGAACATCTAAAATAACTTCGCGTTGAATACACAAATCAAGGTCAAAAGCTAACGCGTCTTGAGTGACGTTCACTGCCCCTTCAATGGCGTTTTCGATAGGAACAAACCCCAGATCAACAGCGCCAGTGGTGAGAGCATTGAGAACATCTGGGATCGAATCGAAAGGATGAGTGTCGGCAGCCGCAAGATCAGATTGACTTAAAAGGGCTTGTTCAGTGAACGTGCCGCTGGGACCCATAAAACCAACCCGCGTTGCGGGTGGCACAAGTTCCACACGCATAGTTGGCTCATTAGTGGTCACGCCATGGCAGGATACGCCTGCGGAACCGAGGATCATGAACGAAAAAGAGCTCCGCGAGCTCCTCGAACAGGTAAAAGCCGGAAACATTGGGCCCGACGACGCCCTGAATTCCTTACGACGCCTCCCATTTGCCGACCTTGGGCACGCACGAATCGATCATCATCGCAGCCTTCGCACCGGCGCCCCAGAAGCCATTTACGGCCCCAACAAGTCCCCCGAACACTGTGTTTCCATCGTTGCTGAGCTCCTCGACAACGGCACAGGGCCCGTGCTACTCACTCGAGCAAACGACGAACAAATCGATGCGGTGCTACAAGCACATGGTGACGCAACCGTCGTTGGCTCCACGGTGATATGGCGCCCGGCAACTCCACGCAACGCAAATTTCGTTGTCGCTTGTGCGGGAACAGCTGACCTTCCTGTCGCTGACGAAGCGTGTGCTGTGCTCAACGCTCACGGTGTCACACCCACGCGTCTCAACGATGTGGGTGTAGCGGGACTTCACCGATTGCTGGCCGAACTTGACACCTTGCTCGACGCGGAGGTCATCATCACTATTGCGGGAATGGAAGGGGCACTAGCCACCGCGGTGGGCGGATTGAGTGCTGCACCCATCATCGCAGTACCGACCAGTGTTGGTTATGGAGCGGCCCTTGAAGGTGTCACTGCTCTTTTGGCGATGCACGCCGCGTGCGCAGCGGGGATCACTGTCGTTGGCATTGATAACGGATTCGGTGCGGCGATGGCCGCGATGCGCATCCTTGACCTCAGGGATCGGTCATGACGACACGAAACGTGGCATGGTTGCATCCTTTTGCTGGCATAGCGGGAGACATGACGTTAGGGGCGTTGCTTGATGCTGGAGCAGAGCTGAGTTTTGTGGTCTCTACTCTTGAAGGCCTCAACATTGACGGTTGGTCGCTGACCACCGAACAGGTCGACCGGAACGGTATCCGTGCGACGAGAGCTGTTGTCGATGCACCTGAACAACACCACCATCGGCATTGGTCCGATATTCGTTCGATGCTCGAACAAGCCTCGCTTCCTGAGCGGGTTAGAACACGAGCCCTCGCTGTGTTCGAAACACTTGCCATCGCAGAAGGCAAAGTGCATGGGTTGCCCCCTGATGAAGTGCATTTTCATGAGGTTGGTGCGCTCGACGCGATTGTTGACATCGTGGGGTCATGCGCGGCACTTGAATCACTCAACATTGACGAGGTGGCTAGCGGACCAGTCGCGGTGGGTGTGGGGTCAATTTCGGCCGCACACGGCATTTTGCCGAACCCGCCACCAGCGGTCGTCAATCTTCTTGAGGGCATCCCAACAGTGAGCGTTGACGTTGACATGGAACTCACAACACCTACCGGCGCAGCGATCATCAAGGCCTTAGCTGATCGGGTTGGTCCGATGCCCGACATGACAATCAGCGGATCGGGTTATGGCGCGGGTACTCGTGATTTAGTTGACCGTGCAAATGTCACCCAGGTCATCGTTGGCACGTCAACAGACACGGCTTCACCAACCGATGAGAGAGTTGAAAAAGTCACTGAGCTGTCAACGAATCTGGACGACGTAACTGGTGAAGTTTTAGGTCACGCAATCAGCCAGTTAGTCGACGCGGGTGCTTTGGATGCGTGGGTGACTCCTATCGTGATGAAAAAGGGTCGGCCAGCTCACACTCTGTCAGTACTAGCAACACCAACTGATGCACCCAGTTTGGTTGACGTAATGATGTCGACAACAGGCACATTGGGTGTGCGCTCACGACAAATCGAACGAACCGTCGCGGCGAGGCGAATAGTGACCGTGTCCGTTGATGGGCATCGCATTGACGTCAAGGTCAGCAACTTTCGTGCCAAAGCAGAATTCGATCACGCCCTAGAAGCGGCAGAGGCCCTCGGGGTGCCGGTTACTGAAGTTGCGGCTCGAGCTGAAGCGCTCGCTCAAGAGTCGTGACTCTCATTTTCTGATACTTGGCTCGACAGGTGTGCCTTTTGGTGGACCAGCAGAGGCGAATTCGGTGCCTTCTGGGTCATGGACCCACGGCGCGTCAAGTCCCCACTGGTCTTCGTACACAATTTCAGCCAAGGGTCGACGNNCGAGCAGCCAACATCAAATTTTGAACAGCTGGGAACACTGATGCGCCTTCGGCATAATTTTCGGGGCGATAACGGACAAGGCAGGCAAGCACGACCACTGGGGTGTCTTCGAAATGGTCAACGAAATGTTGCATCGTTCGAGCCATACGAGCTTTAGGTGAATCCCCCGTCTCACCTGAACCAGCGTCATACCCGTCGTTGGATCGTTTCTCGTTCCATCCCGCGCGAAAAGACTCACCGAGCAACGCTTTTGCTGCTCGAGCTTTGGGGCCATCTCGAAGGACAAGAAACCGGAATTTCTGTCTATTGGATCCTGACGGGGCGCGACCGGCATGCCACAAAATGGTGTTGAGGTCTTCTTCTGGGATGGGCTCAGGCAAATAGCGGCGAATGGCACGCGTCGTAGCCATACCTTCAAGTAGCCCGAGCTGCGTTGGATCCGACACTATTAGCCCCCCTGTGTTTCTTCGAGAAGTTCAACAACATTCACAATGCTTTGGTCAGTGACCACGCCGACCACTCGACCGGCTGTGTCAACAACCGGATAAATGTCAACGCCAGCATTCTCCATGAATTCACTCGCCTCGCGCACGGTCCACGACAGACGAGCCGGGGTGAGATCTCCGATCATGATGTCGCTGCATGGGGTAGCAACCCACTGATCTTGATCGATCACTCCGGCGTCACTCACCCGCACGATGCCACGAAACTGGCCATCTTCGTCTGCCACAACTGCTTCCAGTTGCTTGCGAGGAAACGCGAATCCCCACACAAACTCCGACAGGGAGTCAGTGGGTGACACGGTCTTGAATTCTCTGCGCATCGCCGACGTGATGGGCATTTGGAATCGGCGTTCCAGGTGACCAACCCGGGTGTCTCGCTGGTAGTCCGACACTGATGATCTACCCACCACCACTTGGCTAACCGCAACAGCGATCAACCCCGGCACCACGAACGCGGGGGCGCCTGTTGATTCAGCTACAAACATCACCGCCGCGAGAGGAGTCCGATATCCAGCGGCGAGAAACGCTGCGACCCCAATGAATGGGAAGAACGCCATCGATTCGACACCCACGTCAATCCAGCCACCCACGATGCGACCAATGATGAGACCCAGCACTGCGAGCGGGATGAACACCCCACCCACGCCGCCGCTCGCGATGAGAGTTGAGGTGGCAACAATTCTGATTGCCAGCAACATTCCCAGCATCGGAAGCGTTTCGTCGGGGTTCAGTACCCATCTGAGCACTTGCCCCTCAGCCGTTGGTCCCATCGACAGCGGCGCATTGAAAAGCACATCGCTCAACACCACCAACCCTGCAGCGATCACACTGCCCACCGCGGCGACCATCCACCATGGCTGAGTTTGTTGCAAATGTTTTGCTCCTTTGATGGCGCGGCTGAACACCATGGCAGCAGCTCCGCACAGAGCACCGACTATCGCCGCACCCACTAGTTCTCGTTGACCGAAACCGACGCGCACAAGATCAGTTCTCACTTCGAACGGAAGGTCATCGCCCAAACCGGTAACAAGAACGAAGGTCACATAGCTCGATGCGCTCGACAGCAACGCGGGCAACAACGCACGCCGACCTAAATCCCCTTTGTATGGGGACTCCAACGCAAACAGCACCCCTGTGGCAGGCGCCTGGAAGATGGCACTCACACCGGCTGCTGCTCCCGCCACCAGCAAAGCTTGACCATCTTTGTCTCTAAAGAGCCACGAAAGTCGCCGTTGGATTGCCGATCCCGTCGTCGCTCCCGCATAAATCGCGGGACCTTCAAGCCCAGCTGCCCCTCCGAAACCCACGGTCGCGATACCGGCAATTAACCGAAAAGGAAGATGTAGGACTTTGAGAAGGTAACCCTTGTTGTGATAGCCGCGTATGTACTCTTCCGAAGTCGATGGCGAAAGCGGACTACCAGAATCCGCGCGCCGTAACACCAGCACAGCGATCCATAACCCCAAAGCGGGCGCACACGCCTGCTGCAACAGACTCCGATGCAGCACAGCTTCAAGCAAAACTTTCTCTGCGAGGACCACGATTCCCGCGACAATCAGCCCCGTCACTACCCCTACTGCAGCGTAGGTACCAAACCGCAGAATCCGGTTTCTCATACCGCGGCAAGCTGCTGAAAGATCATTGCCACCATGATGCCGTGCTCACAGAACAAAGCGACTCGGTTACTGGCGAATCAGCCACCTTTTCTGCGCGTCGGTACGCTTACAGCTATGACCAGTGACCGGTTCTACTTTCGCCAATTGCTTTCAGGCCGCGACTTCGCCACCGACGATTCGATGGCCGCTCAAATGGCAAATTTTGTGTACCTCATCGGCGACCGAACAACCCGCGACGCGGTCATTGTTGACCCCGCATACGGTGTCGCTGACATTCTTGAAATTCTTGACCGCGATGACATGAACCTGAGTGGGGTCCTCGCCAGCCACTACCACTCCGACCACGTCGGAGGTTCAATGATGGGCCACACAATTGAAGGCGTCCGAGAACTTCTCGACCTCAGAGGAACCAAGATTCACGTTCAAGCCGAAGAAGCTGAACTGGTGAAAAAAGTCACCGAGGTGAGCGACGGAGATCTCCATGTGCATGACCCGGGTGACCAAATCTTTGTCGGAGAGATCCCCATTTCTTTGTTACACACCCCGGGGCACACACCTGGAAGTCAATGTTTCCTCGTCGAAGGAACCCTTGTCGCTGGAGACACCCTTTTCCTTGAAGGCTGCGGGCGCACCGACTTGCCGGGCAGTGACGCCGCAGCGATGTACCACTCAATTCATCACACTCTGTCCAAAGTCCCAGACGACACTGTTCTTTTCCCCGGGCACCGCTACTCGTTTCATTCCTCAGCAACAATGGGAATGACTCGAGAAATGAATTATGTGTTCAAACCAGACTCAGAAGAACAATGGATGATGATGTTCGGCCAATGAGTGAACGAGAGCTACCTCCCATCGTCACCATCGACAACATCGCGCACGATAAAGACATCATATTTTGTGACGTGCGCTGGTATCTCGACCGCACCCCAGGACGCCAAAAATTCAACGAAGGTCACATCCCTGGCGCAATTTTCGTTGACTTAGATGAGCACCTGGCAACATTGCCTCAAAAAACTCAAGGACGGCATCCCATGCCCGCTGCAGCGTCGTTTGCCGCGAGCATGGGGGCACTGGGGATCAGTCATCACGATCGGGTAGTTGCATATGACGACAGCGGAGGAATGTCAGCGGGCCGTTTGGTGTGGATGCTGCGCATCCTCGGGCAACAAGCCGCTCTGCTCGACGGTGGTGTCAATGCCTGGTCCGGTGACCTTGAAACCGGCCACCGTGACCGTCGAGCAGTAGACCATCCGATCCGACCTTGGCCCCTCAGGCTGCTGGCCGACGCAGACGAAGCTGCCGCCGCGGGAACCGACCCGAATCGCGTACTCATCGATTCTCGAAACCCCGACCGCTACTTCGGCGAAAACGAACCTGTTGACCCCCAAGCCGGCCACATCCCTGGAGCAATCAATCTTCCCTTTGGTGGCAACCTCACAGATAACGGCTCGTTCCACGCACCCCAACAGCTGCGGGACCGCTTTGAACAAGCAGGTCTCAGCGACGGTGACGTTCCAGTGATGTATTGCGGTTCTGGGGTCAGTGCCTGCAATAACTTGCTCGCGTTTGAACACGCAGGGCTAGGCCAAGCTGTCTTATATGCGGGTTCGTGGTCCCAATGGAGCAACGATCAAGATCGACCCGTCGAGACCACGTAACGCAGAAGTCGCTGCATTGGAATAGCTCCGGCGGACCTAATCCAGACATACTTGCCTGTATGGCAGACCTTTCTGACTTCTATGAACTCGACGCTCTATTAGGCGATGAGGAACAGATGATCCGCGACACCGTCGCGAAGTTCGTGGTCAACGAATTTATGCCACTTGTCGCCGACCACTTCGAAGCTGGCACCTTCCCTATGGAGTTGGTTCCAGCAATCGCCGACATGGGTTTGTTGGGAATGCACCTTGACGGTTACGGATGCGCTGGAGCGTCAGCAATGGCGTACGGCGTCGCATGTCGAGAACTGGAAGCGGGCGACAGCGGACTGAGAAGCTTCGTTTCGGTCCAGGGGTCGTTATGTATGTTCCCCATCTGGAAGTACGGGTCAGAGGAACAAAAAGAACAATGGTTGCCGCAAATGGCCGCTGGGGAAATTATCGGCTGCTTTGGGTTAACCGAACCTGACCATGGGTCAGATCCATCGAATATGGCGACTCGAGCTCAACGCGACGGTGACAAGTGGATCCTCAACGGATCAAAACGGTGGATCACTAACGCGGGGATTGCAGATCTCGCGATTGTCTGGGCCAACACCGACGAAGGCTTCCGAGGTTTTCTAGTACCCACCGACTCTGAAGGGTTTGAGGCTCGAAAAATTCAAAACAAATTATCGCTTCGAGCTTCAGTAACCGGCGAGTTCTATATGGATGATGTGATCGTTCCGGAGTCCATGCGTCTCCCCGATGCCGTCAGCATCGGCGCTCCACTCAGCTGTCTCAGCGAAGCCCGTTACGGCATCGCTTTCGGGGCGGTTGGCGTGGCACGCGATTGCTACAACGCTGCGCTTGACTACCAACAAGGTCGACCACAATTCGGTAAACCTCTTTCAAGCTTTCAGATCAACCAAATCAAGTTCGCTGACATGTTGACCCAAATGACAAACGCGAACCTCCAAGCGATGACTCTCGGGCGTCTAAAAGAAACCCACACGGTCCGGCCGTACCACATCTCTATGGCCAAAAGACATAACTGTCGAGTTGCTATCGATACTGCCCGGACCGCACGCGCGATGATGGGGGCTAATGGCGTCAGCACCGAATACAGCCCCATGCGTCATGCAAACAACATGGAATCTGTCATGACTTACGAAGGAACCGAAGAAATCCACGGATTAATCCTGGGTCAAGAAATCACCGGAATCCCGGCGTTCCGATGAACGACTTCAACCTCAACGAAGTTGACCGGCTACTGACCACCACAAAACAGGTTCGCAAACGGTTAGATCTCACCCGCGACGTCCCCAACGAGTTATTGCTCGAATGCATCGAGGTGGCAGGACATGCTCCTGTCGGTGGGAACCTCGAACGGAACCGTTGGATCATCGTGACCGACCCAGAGCTAAAAGCCGAAATAGCTAACTATTACGGCGAAGTAGGGCGTCCCTATCTTGATGCAAGTTCAGGCATTCGCACCGATGAACGAACAGCGCGGGTGGTTGATTCATCAATTCATCTCATTGATCATCTTCACGAAGTCCCCGCTTTGGTCATCCCGCTCCGCCTCGATCGTCCACCTGCTGGCGAAAACGAGGAAGGTTCAGCTGGCGGCTGGTGGGGGTCCGTTTTACCTGGCGTGTGGAGTTTCCAGCTCGCAGCTCGAGCAAGGGGACTTGGCTCTACTTGGACAACATTCCATCTCGCACACGAAAGCAAAATCTCTGAGCTTCTCGGCATTCCATCAACCGTGAGCCAATGCGCATTGTTACCCGTCGCCTACTACACCGGTGAAACATTTCACCCTGCTCCACGCCGCTCAGTCGACGAGGTGACCTATCTCAACGGCTGGAAACAACCCGTTCGTTAGGCAACCATCTCGAATCGCCTGCTACTCCCACAAGTAGGCCACAGTGACCTGAGTTTCGACCGATACTGGATTCGTGACCGTAAGAGCTGTTTCCCGATCGGGTATCTACTGCGACGCGGAATGCGGTTCACTCCCCCACCCAGGCGACGTCACCTTCCTCAACGGCGTCGCTGCTGAAGCTGCCGGTTACCGGGCGTGTCTGAGGTGCCGACCTCGGTTATGCGGCGGAGCACTTCACCTAAACAACGCACCGTCCCTCGTCGGGACCGCTCTCAACCTCATCAAGGAAGGTTTCCTTCACCGTCAGCCAGAGGAGATGCTCGCTGTTCGAGTTGGATGCAACCGTCACCACTTACGTCGCTTAATGCTTCGCCACGTCGGGGCGAGCCCCACTCAAATCGCTCGCTACCGGCAAACACATTTCGCCCGCCAACTCATCACGGAAACCTCTCTCGATGCGCACACCGTGGCTCGCGCTGTGGGGCTCACCGGACGACATCAATTGGATCGGCTCACCATCACAGCTTGGGGGCAGCCGATCAGCGATCTACGCCCGCACCGCAACTCACCACCTTCGAACAGTTCAATCGAACTATTAGTGAGATACATCCGGCCCTATTCGTTCCACCAACTGTTGCGTTATCTCACACCGCGGGCCACACCCGGCATCGAAGAAGTTACCGACGGTTCGTATCGCCGAATCACGAGCCATGGAGGGAACTCCCGAATTCTTGAGGTGCGCGACGCTCACGACGGGCAACACCTCCGAGTGCAAGTCCATTCAACGAGTTACGACGACCTCATTGACGACATGGAGCGCTTACGAACTCTTTTCGCTATTGATGAGGACCCCGCTCCAGCAGTTGCACACTTGTCAGATGATGGCCTTGTCGGTGAATTAGTTGCACAACAACCCTGGTTGCGTGTTCCGCGTTGTTGGGATCCCTTCGAAGCATCAGTACGAATAATTGTCGGACAACAAATTTCGGTGGCGGCAGCGACGACCGTCGCTGGCCGAATCGCTCACATACTTGGACAACCAGTGCCCAACAGCACCCCACTTGATCGGATCTTCCCAACCGCCGACGACCTCGCCGAAGCTGATCTCAACGGATTGGGTTTCACTCACCAAAGAAAAACGACGTTACGTCACTTCGCTGGAGCGGTCGCCAACGGCAGTCTCGATCTGAGAATGTCCGGGGCCATCGAAGAAGTCGCCCTACGCTGGTGTGCTCTCCCAGGGATAGGCCCTTGGACCGCTCAAATGGCCGCTATGCGAATTCTTCAACACAACGATGCGATGCCGTCATCTGATTTGGGGATACGTCGCAACGCAAGCAGGCTGGTCGGCAACCCAATCACCAGCCGAGAATTAGATGATCGTTCGACACCATGGCAACCATTCAGATCCTGGGCAGCGCAACATCTTTGGGACTCGTCTCACCTCATCGAAAGCACCGCATGACTCTGCCGCATCTCTTCACTACATTGCACAGCCCTGTCGGCGAACTCACTCTCGTGGCTACAGAAATTGGTTTACGAGCCGTGCTGTGGCCTCAAGATCAGGACCGAGTTGTTCTTCCAGAGTCGATGGTTGTATCTCCAGGCGAACCGGTTTTGAGTTTGGCTGCCACCCAAATCGACGAATACTTTGCAGGAGAGAGAAAAACGTTCGACCTTCCTTTGGATCTACACGGCACAGATTTTCAGAAAGCGACCTGGGGAGCGCTCGCCGAAATTCCTTACGGGGCGACATGGACATATACGCAACAGGCTGAACATATTGGCCGCCCTAACGCAGTTCGCGCGGTCGGCGCAGCGAATGGACGGAACCCTGTTTCCATTGTTCTTCCCTGCCACCGAGTAATTGGTGCAGATGGCTCGCTTACAGGTTTTGCAGGCGGGCTTGAAGCGAAACGGCATCTGCTTGTTCTCGAAGGAGCCCTCGAGGCTGTAGAGAACTAAACAGTTTCGTCCTCAGCGACTTCTTCGGCATTGGTTTCATCCGATACGGGCGTGTCATCGTCAACGTCGGAAGGCGTTTGGCTGTCGTTTTGTTGCTCAGCTTCGAGGGCTTCTGGTTCTTCAGCCTCTGCTGCGTCGGGATTCGTTAAACGCGTCCACTCAGCCAAAGCGTCTCGATAGTCAGCTTCCGCGATGGTCTTGTCATCGGTACCCGCATCATTTTGCATCAAATCTTTAAGCTTGCTTGCCGCAGCATCGCGCCGTCTCTCAGCTTTAGCGACAGCTTTTTGTTCTCTGTCCATTTGACGACTCGTGGCGACACCTTTGTTGAACTGTGCCAACGCACCAGCTAATCCAGTATCTGCTTTGCCACTTGTTGAAGAATCAGCATTCTTGCGGGCCATAAGACTCGAGCCTCCCACATGGCAACTGTGTCACGGTAACTCAGCTGCATTCCACAGTGCGGTGCGCGAGGAGGGACTTGAACCCTCACACCCTTGCGGGCACAGGCACCTGAAGCCTGCGCGTCTGCCAATTCCGCCACTCGCGCTAACGAGAACAGCCAAGGTTAGCTTGCCATTGTGTTGCTTCCGCACGCTGCGCCTACCCACCACTCAGAGACTCTGGCGACCCCCTGCCCCTAAGTAAGCGGCCGTACACTCAGAACACTATGGGTTTCAAAAGCCTCTCTAGAGCGTTTGGTAACGCCTTGCCTCGCGTCTTTCGCGCCAAGTTGCGTCCAGTGGCGTTAGGGCACCGGCTGAGTCGTCTTTTGGAGAAAGAACGAACTACCGATACCCGAGGCCACACGATTGTTCCCAACCACCTAATTTTCGCGTTAGCTGAGAAAGATCGCGCTCGCTTTACGCAGTTGGAAGAAACTCTTCGCCGACAGCTCATCGAAACGGCACACCAATACGCCCGCTCGAAGACCTACGGCTTTACCGGCCCCGTGTCCGTGAACTTCACCACGAACCCCCGTTTCGGGACAGGCCGATTCGAGCTGTCTGGAGAGTTCAGAGCAGCGCCTATAAGTGACGCCGCCGTCTTAGTGACCTCTGATGGTCTTCGAGTCGAAATTAGGACCCCTCAGATACTTGGCAGAAATGATGACTGCGGAGTTGTCCTTGGCGGCTCCAACGTCAGTCGCCATCATGCCGAAATTCGTGCTGACCAACATGGGCTGTTCATCGTGGACCTGGGATCCACCAACGGAACGTTGGTTGCTGGAGTGGCAATTGGGACTCACCGGTTACTCCACGGAGACATCATCACCGTCGGCGATCACCAACTACGAGTTGAGGTGGTTTGATGTCACCGCAGCTTGTACGACTTCTCACCATTCTCCTACTTGTCTTAATTCACCTGTTTTTCTTTCGGGTGATTCGTGCAGTGTGGGTAGGTGTGCGACCAGTAAAACAAAATCTTCCCAGGAAAAACCGCTTTGTAAGAAATGACCGACCACCACGGGTTCTCGTAGTCAGAACCCCTGAGACGTTGAGGGGACAGCGACACAATTTGGCTGAGGAGTTGACGATTGGGCGCGCAGCTACATGTGACGTCACCATCGATGACACCTATGCCAGTCAAATCCATGCGCGCGTGTTCCGGCGCGACAACGAACAAGTGTTAGAAGACTTAGGGTCAACGAACGGCACCTACTTAAACCGGCAAAAAGTCGCGTCTGCTACCAACCTAAAAACCGGTGATCACTTGCAAATCGGTTCAACGGTTTTTGAGGTGACGGCATGAACAACACGTCACAACGTCGGTTACGACTGGCTTGGGGAGGCGCAACTGATCAAGGTCGCGTTCGGGCAAACAACCAAGACGCGATGTACGCGGACTGGGGCCTCTTTGTCGTTGCCGACGGCATGGGTGGTCATCAGGGCGGCGAAGTAGCAGCAAACTTGGCTGTCCGCACTATGACAAAGGCCGACCGAGAAAATCTCCGTCAACTTCACGACGCGGTGCAAGAGGCCAACAAAGTGGTGCACGAAACAGCGACCGCGCAACCCGAATTACATGGGATGGGCACCACGTTGACTGCGCTAGCGGTCATTCAAGAAGGCGGCAGTCGCCGATTCGTCGCACTAAATGTCGGCGATTCACGTATTTATCACTATCGAAATAACCAACTCAGCCAACTAACCGAAGACCACAGTTATGTGGCTGAGTTAATGCGCCGCGGAGAACTTGACGAAGAAGCCGCAGCTGTTCACCCATATCGCAACATGCTGACACGGGCAATAGGTGTTCACCCTGAGGTTGACATAGACGAATGGCTGATCGATCCCGTCGCTGGCGACCGGTTTTTGTTATGCAGCGACGGATTAACGAACGAAGTTGATGACAACGCAATCGCCGAACAACTCTCAATTGGCGAGAATCCAAGCGCAACCGCTAAACGACTTGTCCGTTTAGCCAACAAACACGGAGGGCGAGACAACTCAACCGCGCTCATCGTCGATATCCAAATCGATGACATTGACAACGAAAACGACCCAGAGGTTGTCCAGCGAGAAGACGGCGAACCCGCTCAAGTTGTTTTGCCATCTGAGGAGTCATCCTCAAAAACAATTACTCCTGCTACCACATTGGAGTCAACACCGAAGAGCTCATCGAGTTCTGTCAAGAGGCAACGAAGCTGGCTGAACGACCGGGTTGGCATAAGCGTCGCCGCGGTGGTCATTTCGATGGTTTTACTGATCGCTAGCGCCGCGATGCTTGCGACGATCGGATGGTATGCCCGCGATGGCTTCCACATCGGGGTGGTCGCAGACCAGGTCGTCATACAGAAAGGTCGAGTCGGAGGGCTCTTATGGTTCGACCCCACATTGGAAGAGTGGACAAAAATCCAGGTCACTCAACTCAACACTCAAGATCAGCGGAGTCTGATCGCTGGTAAACAGTTCACCGATTTAGCTGAAGCGCGAACGTTCGTAGTGCAACTCCGAACCCGACTTGTCGACCCCACCGACGAAGCTCGAGGTGACGGCTGACGTGAACCACCAGCGGATAGTTGAACTAACCCTTCTTTTGCTCGCTGCCTTCATCACCTGCGCAACCGTTGCCCTAGCCGCAGTCGGCGAACAGGTAGAGATCACATGGAATGTTGTGCCTTACCTCGTCGCTTTGCTCATTCTGTGGACGATCGCACACATAACACTGAGGCTGCGAGCCCCCACAGCTAACGGAGTGCTATTTCCGATAGCTGCGTTACTGCAAGGTCTCGGGTTCGCGTTGATGGTGCGAATCGATCCAAGTCTCGCTTCACGCCAAGCCACGTGGAGTCTCATAGGGATGGCTGGCTTTATCGCGGTGACGATAGGTATCCGAAATCCCCAACAACTCTCAAAGGTTCGTGCCCCACTGGGGATCGCAGGTGTGTTACTTGTGTTCCTGCCACTTATTTCCGAAGGTGCTCCTAGTGGTTCGGAAATTTCGCTTGCCCTGCATCTGGGACAACTCCATATCATCCCTGGAGAACTCGGGAAGCTCTTCTTGATCATTTTTTTTGCTTCCTGGTTGGCGAATTACCGCACTCGAAACACAGAAGAATATTTGGGCCAAGCACAACACATCGAAGGTGACCGTTCCCGGCTTATTCCCCTTCTTGGGGGTTGGTTGATCACATCCGCGATTTTGATTTTCCAATATGATGCTGGGTCCGCAATCGTCACATTCGTCGTATTTATGTCGATGTGGTGGGTCGCGGCAGGTCGGCCCTTGGACCTCGCCATCTCCTTTGGGGCCATTGCTGCCACGATCGTTTTGGCGACAGGAACCCTCCCAGAGTTCCAGACTCGGCTAAGTGCCTGGATTGATCCGTGGTCGAATACCCAGCTGGGAGACGCCATTACCCGTTCGTCGTTCGCCCTCGCAGGTGGAGGGTTAACAGGAACAGGACCCGGAGCCGGCAACGCAGACTGGGTCCCTGGGGTAACAGACCATTTCGCGTTTGTGCCAATCGGAGAAGAACTGGGTTTTCTCGGAGCAACCGCTGTCTTATCGGGTTATCTGCTGTTAACAGGAGTCGGTCTTCGTATAGCGACTAGAGCCAGAAGAGAGTTCGACAGCGTCCTCGCTATTGGAGTCACCGTCTTTTTGGGAGTGCAGGCATGGGCGTCGATCGCGACAACTCTGCGCCTCCTGCCTCCTAGCGCGGTGTCCTTACCATTCATTTCCATTAACGGATTCGCTCTCCTTACTTGGCATCTCGCGTTGGGGCTGTTGCTTCGAATCTCTGAAATCGGCCCCGAAGCTGCAGACCAAACATCTGTTCTTCGGAAAATCAAGTTGCGATCGCGAAGCCAGTCATGACTCGGCGAATTCTTCACATAGGCGTGGCGCTCTTGGCCATCTATGTTCTGCTTTTTGTTCAACTTGAACTTATCCAAGTGGTTCGGGCCGACACCCTTCGAGATCACTCACAAAACACGCGCGAAATCACAATGGTTTTTGATGCCCCTAGGGGTTCCATCACAACAGCAGACGGCGAGACGATCGCTGAAACCGTGAGCGTAAGCGGAGCACGTCCACGTTTGCGCCAATATCCGTACGGCTCCCTCTACTCACATGTCGTGGGTTTCATTTCAGCGGAACACGGAGGCAGTGGGCTGGAACAAAAGCACAACGATTTCCTCGCCGGAAATGACCTCGGGGTGCGAATTCAGGACAAACGTGATTTGTTCGTTGACCGTGCACGCACCGGCCAGCTCGAATTATCAGTGAGACATGATGTGCAGTTAGTCGCACGAGCCGCTCTGGGCAGCTATCAAGGGGCTGCAGTGGTGATCGATCCCTCCAGCGGCGCGGTCTTGGCGATGTGGAGCTCACCTCACTTTGATCCCAACCATCTGTCCTCCCATGATTTGGGTGCAGTGACGAACGATTTAGCTGCTTTGAATTCCGACGAGGAACGCCCACTCACAAACAGAGCTGCTTCATATCTCAGCGAAGCTGGAGCGATTTTCACCGTGGTCACCGCGGCGTCAGCCATCGAAGCGGGCCTCACAGATCTTGTGGTTCCTCAGAAAAACACCATCTTTACTGAGACCCTTACAGAACCCATCAAAAACAAACGGAACGTAACGTGTGGTGGGGATCTGACTTCGCTACTGCTCACCGATTGTCGAACTGGTTGGGCAACCATCGGCATAGATCTCGGTAAGTCAGAGCTAAGCAATCGATCCAAAATTTTTGGACTCACTGAAAGCGTCTCAATCGATACCGGTAATCACTTGAGGGGGCTTCTCACACCCGCCAAAGTGGATCTATCGGCTCCACATGTCGCCGCCGGTATTGGCGTTCAGCTATCTCCTCTCCATGCAGCCCACTTATTCGCAACAATCGCGAACAATGGGATTCGAATCAGACCTCGCGTCGTTCATCAAATACAAGGTCATGACGGTTCTGTCATCCGCGAGTTCGCTCCGGAACTGTTGGGTCAACCCATCACAAGTGACACCGCTCTGAGACTACAAACCATGTTGGCGGCAAACGTTGAAAGGGGAACTGCCCAAGCGCTCGCGCTTGACGATGTCGAGGTGGGGGGCATGCTGGAATCAGGATTCAATGACCACCCCCATGCTTGGGCAATTGCATTCGCACCTGTGACGCAGCCAGAGCTCGCTATTGCGGTACTGCTAGAGGGTGACGAACTCAGCGATCCTCAAGTCACCGAAACAGTTGTTGCCCGAATCACACGTTCAATCATTGAGGCAGTATTACGCCTCCCAAGCCCTAACTTAGAGGGAACCCAGTGAACCCCTCAGAACCACCTATGCCCGAAGATGATCGACCTATTTTCAGCGGACGATACGAGTTGTATCGACGCATCGCGCGCGGTGGCATGGCTGAGGTGTTTCTTGCCCGCGACAAACTCTTGGATAGACCAGTAGCGGTCAAGGTTTTATTCCCCGAATATGCGACTGACCCATCATTCGTTGAACGTTTCCGACGCGAAGCACAAGCAGCGGCCAATTTGAATCAACCCAACGTTGTGGGTGTCTACGACTGGGGTCAAGAAGCAGGCACTTACTACATTGTTATGGAATATGTGGAGGGTCGAAGCCTCGCTGAAATCATCAGAGCTGAAGGCCCGCTGCATCCAGATCGCGCGGCTGACATTGCTATCGACATCGCAGCCGCGCTGGCATTCGCGCACCGCAACGGAGTTGTACATCGCGACATTAAACCGGGCAACGTACTCGTCACCACAGCTGGGCAGGTAAAAGTTACTGACTTTGGTATCGCCCGCGCACTCACGGGGAACACCGCGGATAACTTGACTCAGACCGGATCTGTGATGGGAACCGCCACCTATCTCTCTCCTGAACAGGCTCAAGGACAGCCTGCCGACCCCAGAAGTGACGTCTATTCACTCTCAGTAGTCCTTTATGAGATGCTCACGGCAGGCCCGCCTTTTACCGGCGATACCCCAGTATCGATCGCCTATAAGCATGTGCAGGAAGCACCCACCGCTCCGTCACAATTTAACGGTGATGTGCCCCCAGCGTTAGAAGCAATTTGTCTCTTCGGCCTGACCAAGGATCCAGATGACCGTTACGCATCAGCCGACGATCTGCGAGGCGATTTACGTCGCTTTCGTACCGGACAACAGGTCCTCGCCATGCAGCAGGGTGGGACGGTTCACGCAACAACTGCTCAAACACACCTGACGCCATCTCCCGGTACTCGGCCAGCTCCGCAAGGCACAGTTCCATCTGCGGGCCCGCCAGACGCATCACCAAAGGCGGCACCGAACTCCCCTGCTACGAGAACTCAACCACCGGACAAAACCCGTATATGGGTCACTGTGCTTGTCGTGCTACTGATCGTGGTAGCAGGGTTGGTATACCTGTTGATCAACGGCTTCGATCCGGGTAGCGGAGACGGCAAGACTCAAGTTACCGAGGAGGAAACCACTCGTCTTAGAGTGCCTGCTGTCATTGGTCTCGACTGGGAAGAAGCGGAACAACAACTACGCGACCGTGGGTTCGAACACATCACAATTGAGTTCCAGGAACGCCAAGACATCCCACCGAACGAAATATTTCAACAGGATCCGCGGGCGGGGCTGCTACTTGCAGAACCGAACAACCCTGAGAACCCCATCCGTCTCTTCGCTTCTAAAGGGTTGACGGTTGTCAGGATCCCGGCTGTGCAACGAATGGAATTCCTTGAAGCGGAAGAAATTCTGTTGGCAGCGGGTTTCACGGTTGAACGAATCGACCAACAAAGCGATGATTACGTCCGCAATATCGTCATTGAGCAAAGTGTGCCAAGTACTGAGGAAAGACCCCAGGGCACCGTCATCACTCTGACGGTCTCCGTAGGACGCGGAGAAGTGCAAATTCCTTCAGTAGAGGGCCAATCGATTTCTGATGCTCGGGTCACTCTTGCCCGCCAAGGACTTCTTGAAGAAGTACTAAAAGAACATTCACTCGATTTCCCACTGAATACCGTTATCCGGTCAGAACCTGGATTTGGTTCCTCAACCGAACGTGGGAGCGTCGTACGTTTAGTGGTGTCGATGGGGCCAGCCACAGGACAGGTACCTTCACTCGAGATATTGGGCACGACCGACGCGAGTCAGGTGGAGATCGCACTCCGAAATCTTGGTTACGAGGTGAAGCGTGTTGAGCAAGCCTTAAACGTCGGCGATCTGCTCATCGGGCAAGTCATCCGGATCGAGCCTTCCCCTGGCACCGATCTGTTACTTGGTTCTGAAGTATTGCTGATGGTCGGCACCGGCGACGCCGCGCCGGACCCAGTTCCTCCTCCTGCCACTGCTCCCCAAAACAACTTCGTAACAGTGGAGCCAAACGAATAGGGCACATCCACTAGTTACACGCCCACAACGAGTCTTCAAATTTAGTGAAAGTAATCAGTGGTTGGTTTCCCGAATGCCTCTATCCTCAAGCGTCATGGCCAGGCCCAAGAAGACCAGCCGTCTCACCCCTAAAGGAACTCGTCCTGAAGGCGAAGAGGTTGAAGACACTCTCACCGGTGATCTCCCCCCGAGCCCCGGGTGGTTCGGGTGGATGATTTTGGCTCTTTTACTGGTCGGCGTAGCAGTCATCTTCTCTAACTACATGAGCTGGCTTCCTGGAAGCCCGTCTAGCAGTTGGATTCTTGGAGGACTCGGGTTTGTCCTCATCGGAATTCTTACTGCGACGAGATGGCGATAACTGCGGGTTCTCTCAAACTGGGAAATTACAACCTTGTTGTTTGTCCCCAGCCTGTGAATAACCTGTGGATACAAGTCGTAGGTCAGTCATTGTCATGGTCTCGAATGAGTTCCATCTCCTCCATGCAACACTTTGGACCTTCCGGGGCGTCGCGCGGGGACCGAGTCATTCGAACTTCAGTCCCACAGAGGGTACACAAGTAGGTCAACCTGACTTTTCGGAGTTCGCCAGGCGGCGGCGGGGGTGGAACGGGCCGAGAAAACCCGAGCATGAGCTTCAACCCGATCCGGTACACCACATAAATAAACAACAGCGACCCGGCGATCGGCATAACTAAATCCACCCTCAGTACGGTACCGCTACTCGGAATGACATAGGCGAGCGGCGTTGTGCCAGGCTTAAGTCGTGGCTCACTTAGATCAATGGACCATCGGGACTAACCCCGAAGAGCTCTCCTCAAGTCGGTCGCGGATCTTTACAGCAACCGGAAACCGTGACCTCATGCTCGCGGCAAACGAAATACTTTCGAATGGGATCGAGCACTCGGGCCAAGAACAACACGTGGCTATAAGTAACAACCAACACTCATTTACTCTGACGATTTCCGGCAGTGGCACTAAACGCGGCATGCACATGCGACCAAGCGGAGAGAGAGGCAGAGGTCTACAACTAGTACAAGCTCTGGTCGATCGTCTGATCACTACGTCGACGGGCGGGATTCTCATCAATACGTTGGTGGTGTACCGATGAGCCCGTCGGGAACTGAACCTGGCGATTTTGTCGAATTTGATATGGATCTGATCGAGGCGGATCGTCGGCAGCGCCTTCGCGACGCATTAAATCGTGCACGTCCGATACTCGAACGCGAGACCGGGGTGCAGCTCCAACTCGCTAACGACGGAAACGACCTGGTTTTAACGACCGATGGCAAGATCAGGTTCCGGGCGTCGCTCGCCCCTGACGGGCGGGCAATCGTGACCGACGTTGGATCCGGTGGTTTGCTTTAGCTTCTCTTCGAAGCTCAACCGCGAAGCAGAGCTGATTGTTCACCCATTTGGACAACCGACCGATTCTTAAGTCGGACATGGTTGCGCGCCTCATCTAAGGACGCGACTGCGGCCACCTTTTCTTCCTTCACGTCGTCAAGCTCGAAAAGTTGTAACTCTTCAACCTCCAATATGCGCCCGCTATCAGCGCGTTGACGCCGCACACGGCCCCTTTGGGGAGCTGGAGCCGTTACTTCACCAGCCGTGACCGTCCAGAGTCGAGGTGTTCCGTCCCGTTCATCTGACACGGTCCAATCTTGAGGCGCGCGAAGTGTCTGGATGTGGCGTTGACAGAGCAACATCGTGTGCCTCGCGTCTGCATGAAGGTCAATCACCCAGACCGACAAAGACGCGCTGTCGTAGGCCAACCCGGCGACCGCCGGCGCTGCACATGTGCCTCGAGAGCATGATGCCATGAACAAGGAACGTAGTCTCAGCTGCTCGATCTACCGGGGATAGGTCAGAAAGAAACACCCGCCGGAGGTCCTCAAATTTACTGAAATATTGGCTGTGAAACATCGATAGCGGTCGATGTATTTCCTGATTCGAAAATGCTTGGTGCTCTGAACAAATGTAGGGTGCAGTCAAACCCAGGTGGGGACCGACCGATCGGTCCCAGAGCAACGCATGAAAGGGGTGCCCCGTGGTTGGTGGCGCATTGAAGTCAGCGGGAATCGACGATTTCGACCTGCGAATGTCAGACAAAGTTCGTCCTCTATATGAGGCAGTGAAGGTCTTTATCCGAGAAGAAGTCGACCCCATTACCGAGGAGTATCACCGGCTCGGTGACGCTCGAACCGAAAAGTGGGCGTACGGCGAAGGCCAACTCGAACTGCTTAGTGGAGCTAAAGAGAAGGCCAGAGCACAAGGCTTGTGGAATTTTTTTCTCCCTGACGCCGAAACCGGAGAAGGTCTCACCAACCTCGACTACGCCTACATTGCCAATGAACTGGGGAAGAACCGTCTCGCTTCCGAATGTCTAAATTGTTCAGCTCCAGATACCGGCAATATGGAAGTTCTGGAACGCGTCGGCACGGAAGCACAAAAAGGAGAGTGGCTTGAGCCGCTATTGAACGGAGAAATCCGCTCCGCGTACTGCATGACTGAGCCTCGTGTCATGAGTTCTGATGCCAAACAAATTGGCACCACAGCTGTACTCGACGGCGACGAATGGGTCATCAACGGCGAGAAGTTCTACATCTCAGGTGCTGGGGATCCGCGTTGCAAAATAATGATCACCATGGTCCGCACCAATCCAGACGCGGACACCTACAAGCAACAATCACAAATTCTTATTCCTCTTGATACGCCCGGCGTGAACGTTCTAGGTCCGATGCACGTCTTTGGAAGCGATGACGCTCCCCACGGCCACATGCACATCATGCTCGAAGATGTACATGTTCCTCGCGACAACGTGCTTTTGGGTGAAGGGAGAGGGTTCGAGATCAGTCAACTGCGTCTCGGCCCTGGAAGAATTCATCACTGCATGCGTTCGATTGGTACTGCAGAAAAAGCAATAGAAATGATGGTTGATCGTGGCATGTCAAGAGAGGGCTTCGGCAAGAAGTTGATCAATCTTGGCAAGAACATGGAAGTTATTTCTCGCGCACGTATCGAAACTGAAGCCATGCGTTTGATGGTTTTGCGAGCTGCGAAAGCAATGGACACGCTCGGAAATGCCGAGGCTCGGGTGTGGGTGAGCGCTGTGAAAGCAATGGTGCCCGAAAAGTGTTGCGACATCATCAACGAGGCAATTCAAATGCACGGTGCTGCCGGAGTGTCTCAGTGGTTCCCTCTCACCGACATGTGGCATAGCCAGCGCACGCTTCGTCTTGCGGACGGTCCTGACGAGGTACATCACCACGTTGTAGCCAGAGCAGAGGTGAAAACTCGTGAGGGTGAGCGTTCCGCTGGTGAAGCCAGCTCCTACACCTTGGGTGGCCCAACGTTCGCCGGACCAGGATGATCCAGATCGCGTCAATCGACTTTTAGTGTCACGTCCAGTTCGGATATAACCAAATTAGCTGCCGTACCAAATCAGTTGATTTGGTCTAACGCCCATTCTCTGAGTTCTATTTTTCGAATCTTCCCCGATGGCGTTACCGGCATCTCTTCAACGAAAACGACATGACGAGGAATCTTGAAGCTGGCAATCTTGCCACGGCACCGTTCGATCAGATCTTCAGCCAATAGGTCAGTTGAACTCACAACAAATGCTACGGGGACTTCAACTAGACGTTCGTCGGGATAGCCAACGACAGCTATCTCTTCTACCCCATCCACTTCGAGTAAGTAGCCCTCCACTTCGGCAGGTGAAACGTTTTCACCCCCAACTTTCAACATGTCTTTGTGGCGGCCTACAAAGACGACGTGTCCGTCTGGTCGAATCAAAGCCACATCTCCGGTATTTAGCCACCCATCGGCATCCAATACTTCAGCAGTGGCTTCGGGTTTACCCCAATAGCCCGTCATGACTGTGTAGCCCTTGACGTAGAGAGCGCCAGTCTCGTTCGCCTCAAGTACTTCTCCATTATCGAGGTGCCGCACTTGAAATTCGATTCCGTACATCGGATATCCAGAAGCTTCTATGCGCTGCTCTAAAGAATCACTGAGATGGCTGGAAGCGACAAAAGCCCATGTTTCGCTCATGCCGAATCCACTTGTCGTGGGACAAAAAATGTCTTGAGCCAACCGTGCAGTTGGGATGGTTGATTCCATGCCGGCCGGAAATGTGCCTACCCGTAAGGAAGACACATCGCGAGCGCGCTCAGTTTGTGCTCGAATGAGATCTGCCCAGTGGCTGTCAAAGCCGTGGAGGACCGTTCCCCGTTCACTCTCCACGGCATCCAAAACCTCGTCTGGGTCAAAGACATCGAACAAGACCTGACTTGCGCCAGTCAACGCAACCATCATCGCCACTTCGCTGAATCCGTAGGCGTGGAACAGCGGGAGGTAACTCAAATGGACATCGTTGCGGTTGTGGCCTAACAACATTGCCCGTTCGTAGGTGTTCCGGACTGGTTTATGGGAGTGGGTGACACCTTTGGGGTGACCAGTCGTACCTGACGTGTACGCCAACATCATTCGATCTTCGACATTGACTTCGGAGGTACGGTCATCCATTTTTTTGGCGTTGACAGCATCACCGCCCTCCAGCATCGTTTCCCAGCTGACGCTGTTTTCTATTTGCTCTCCGAGCATGACAATGGTTTCAAGAGATCCACCGTTATCTATTTCTTCACGAGCTTCAGTAAGCATTTCGCCGTAGTTAATTGGGCCGGAACGGTCGAGTGCTATCAAAAATTTGCTCTCCGATTGCACGACGGTATATGCGACGTCATCAGTGCGGTACCGGGTGTTAAGCGGAACAATGCACCCTCCCACACGGGGTATCGCGTACATGAGATGTAACCATTCTGGGCGGTTTGTCATCCATATAGCAACGTGGTCGCCGCGCTCAACACCTAACGCAATTAGGCCTTTCGCTACTTTCTCCACGTCGGCAGCAAACTCACCGTGGGTCCATCGATCTCCCTTGAACAGCAGAGCGAGGTTGTCCTTCCATAGACGAGCAGCGCGATCAGGGATGTCTCCCATGAGTAACCAGTCATCGTTCATAGCCCGCAACGATAGATGCGATGTCAATGCATTGGCCGAGTGACGCTGTTTCGGCTCAAATAGGGGCCTACAGAGAGGGGTCAACGTGGAATTTGATCTGATGACCGGTTCATCTACTTGGAGTAATGCCAATGAGCTAGCACGCACTGTTGAAAGTCAGGGCTTTTCGGGGATGCTCTATACCGAAACTGGACAGGTGCCTTGGATGCAAATCGCTGCAGCCGCAATGGGGGCACCATCGTTGACCTTCACTACTGGCATTGCAGTCGCGTTTCCTCGAAGTCCAATGGTTTCTGCGCAGGTGGCGTGGGAGTTGGCCGGCGAAACTAACGGGAAGTTTCGACTGGGGTTAGGTAGCCAAGTCAAAGGACACGTTGTTCGGCGTTACTCCGCGGACTTTGACAGGCCAGCTCGACGGTTGCTTGACTATGTGCTTGCTGTCAAAGCGTGCTTCAGGGCGTTTCGTGGCGAGGAACGTCTCAACCACGAAGGAGAATTTTACAATCTGTCATTGCTTCCCGATGCGTGGAAGCCTCGAAGCCACGATTTCGGCGAGATCAAGGTTGATATTTCATCAGTCGGACCGCTAATGAACCGGGTCGCTGGCCAGGTGGCCGATGGGGTGCATGTGCATCCGATGCATTCCATGCATTACATCCAGCATCGTTTGTTACCCGAAATTGAAGAGGGCGCTGTTTTGTCTGGCCGCCAACGAGCCGATGTTGATTTGATTGTTCCTGTGTTTGCCATAGCTGGCGATACTCCCGAAGAGCGCGCTCCTTGGGTGCATCGAGCCAAGACACAAATTGCTTTCTATGGCACCACTCCTAACTATGCTTTCCAATTCGAAGACCTTGGCTTTAAAGGAGTAACAACAGCTTTGAGGGACAAAATGGCGGCTGGTGATTTACAGGGCATGGCAGACACGATTTCCGATGAGATGCTCAATCATTTCGCGTTGGTATCAACGTGGGACGAAATGGCGGATCGCCTCAAGGAACGCTATGAGGGAACCGCTTCCCGAGTCGTGATGTATCTGACTGAAGAGCACATGCGAAAAGATCCAGAATCGGTAGACAAGTGGGGCGAAATTGCCCGCGCAACGAGGAGTTGAGAATGAACGAACGACTAGCTCTGGTTACCGGAGGTGGAAGTGGCATCGGCAGAGAAATTTGTCTGGGGTTGGCACGCGATGGTCGCAAAATCGCCGTGGCTGACATCAATCTGGCTGGCGCACAAGAAACATCAGCGATGGTGGTTCAGTCTGGCGGAACTGCAATTGCTGTCCACATGGACGTTTCGAAAACCGACGCTGTCCAAGATGGTGTCCTTGAAGCGATAGATGAGCTCGGGGCAATCGAGGTGTTAGTGAATTGCGCCGGGTGGGACGAACTGATGCCTTTCTTGTCAACTGATGAAGCGTTTTGGGATCGAGTAATCGAAATCAACTACAAGGGCATTCTCCGAACAGTGCATGCTTGCCTTCCGTCTATGGTCGAAGCCCGATGGGGTCGAATCGTCAACATCGGTTCAGACGCAGGCAGAGTCGGGTCTTCATTTGAGGCCGTGTACTCCGGCGCGAAGGGCGGAGTGATTGCTTTCACAAAGACGGTTGCGCGTGAAGCGGCTCGAAGCGGTGTCACCGCGAATGTTGTCTGCCCCGGGCCGACTGACACCCCATTACTGGATGGGATCGTTGCGGCAAGCGATGACGGGGACAAGATCATCGGGGCGATGGCTCGGGCTGTGCCTATGAAACGTGTAGGCACAGCAACCGAAGTGGCTTCAGCAGTGGTCTACTTCTGTTCAGAAGAAGCGTCGTTTGTGACGGGACAAACTTTGTCGGTTTCTGGTGGGCTCACTATGAGTTGATTGGGGTTACCGGGTTAGCTTTGTCGAACACGAAGTGTTTGGCGTCAATTTCAAACAAGGTGAAAGCATGAAAATTCATTGGTTCTTGCCCACGGGCGGCGATAGCCGTAACGCCCACTGGCGGCCACCAACAAATAACTACCTCGCACAAATTGCTCAAACCTGTGACGATCTCGGCTACGACGCACTGCTGACGCCTTGTGGAACAGCATGCGAAGACGCATGGCTGGCTACCGCATCACTTATTCCTTTAACTAAACGAATCAAGTTCCTGGTGGCCTTCCGTCCTGGTTTTTTGTCACCAACTTTGGCTGCTCAGATGGCATCCACATATCAACGAATGTCCGAGGGTCGCCTTTTAATAAACATCGTTACAGGCGCGGAACCCAGGGAACTCAACCGTTTTGGTGATTGGCTAGACAAAGACGCTCGTTACGAGAGAACCGGCGAATTTTTGGACATTATGCGTAACGCGTGGACCGGCGAACCCTACGATTTCGAAGGCGACCATTACCGAGTCGCTCAAGCAACTACCCGCGAGGTCCCCACCCCAACCCCACCAATCTATTTCGGTGGTGCCTCTCCAGCGGCAGAAGCAATCGCAGCAGAACACGTTGACGTTTATCTGGCGTGGGGAGAGCCACCGTCCATGGTGGCCGAAAGAATTGAACGTATGCGGGAATTAGCCGCGGCGAAAGGGCGGACGCTGACATACGGGATTCGCTTTCACGTCATCACCCGAGCTACCTCATCGGAAGCATGGGCGATCGCCAATGACATGTTGGCTCACATGACACCCGAAGCGATCGCAGAAGCACAAACAGATTTTTCGACGACCATGTCGGAAGGTCAGCGTCGGATGGCTGAGCTTCACTCCGGAGACACGGCGGGGCTCGAAGTTCATCCAAATGTTTGGGCAGGCATTGGGCTTGTGAGAGGCGGGGCCGGCACAGCTCTCGTTGGATCATACGAAGAAGTCGCTGAAAGGATCTCCGAGTACCACCAACTCGGTTTTGACGAATTCATCCTGTCCGGATACCCCCACCTCGAAGAGGCGTACTGGTTCGGAGAAGGAGTTCTCCCTATTCTCCGCGACCAAGGCTTGATCGAAGGTTCTACGGCCCAACC
>LWDU01033396.1_pt1 | contig 28550 bp, 19 predicted proteins | sample 727161 | NCBI WGS metagenome assembly LWDU01 (sample SAMN04566230, study PRJNA314399) | hydrothermal vent metagenome | isolation source: deep sea hydrothermal plume seawater | place: Mexico: Gulf of California, Guaymas Basin | collected 2004-07-11
GGTCGAGCTAAACAAGTGATTGTCGACAAAGACAATACAACGCTTATCGAAGGTAGTGGTAAGAGCAGTGATATCAAAGCACGCATCGATCAGTTGCGACGTGAAATTGATAATTCGACGAGTGACTACGATCGCGAAAAACTCGAAGAACGTCTGGCTAAGCTTTCCGGTGGCGTTGCTAAAGTAAACGTTGGTGCGGCTACGGAAACGGAAATGAAAGAACGTAAAGCTCGAGTTGAAGACGCGTTACATGCTACGCGAGCAGCTGTTTCTGAAGGTATTTTACCTGGTGGCGGCGTTGCAGTTTTGCGAGCATCCGCTAGTGTGAAACCACCGGCTTCGTTAACCGACGATGAAAAACTTGGCTACGATATCGTGGTCCGAGCGGTACGTTCTCCACTTAATACCATCGTTTCCAATGCTGGAAAAGATGGTGGTATCATCTGTGAACGCATCCTCAGCGAATCCGGAAACTTTGGCTATAACGCTCTGACAGATAAGTTCGAAGACCTAGTCAAAGCTGGCGTCATTGATCCAACTAAAGTGACTTGTACCGCTTTGGCGAATGCCGCTAGCGTAGCAACGCTCTTGCTGACAAGTGACGCATTGGTTGCTGACAAGCCGAAGGATTACGATGGTGGCCATGGCGGCGATTACGATCTTTATTAAGATCTAATAAGCCCTCAAACGGTAAATGAAATTTAACAAACCGACTGTGATGCGAAAGCCTTTCAGTCGGTTTGTTCGTAAAAAAATGTAGCGGCCTGGCCCAGCAACAGCATGGGGCAAAACACTCGACACCGTCTATTTGCCAATACAGAAGGTACTGAAGATTTCCTCGAGGATGTCGTCGTTATAGACTGTGCCAACGATTAAGCCGAGGTGTTGTAGAACGTGGCGTAATTCCGCTGCTAGTAATTCTTCGCCTTGGTCCGTATTACACAATTCCAACGCTCGTTCAATGCTCAGCGTTGCTTGTAACAAGCTCTCCTGGCATCGTGAGGCCGTTTGTTGCAGGATGATTGCTTCACCCGTTTGGCGTTGTAAGCGTACGCCTATGAGCTTCTCTAATGCTTGGAGTCCCTCGTCATGTTGTAGATTAACAGAGGTAGTGACATCTGCCGCCGCAGTGGAATCGAAATTAGCGCAATCGCCCTTGGTTTGTACAACAATACGGGCATGCGGTGGTGTCGTTTGTAACTGTTGCGTTTCCCATTGTGATCGCTGTCTGGATCCGTCAAGACATAAAATTTCAAGATGAGCATACTTTTGTTGTTCGCATGTCATTTCTTGTGCGTGTTGTTCGATCACGCTTAAACTTGCATCAACTGATTCGATACCCGCTGTATCAATTAACAAGCAGGGCATGCCGTTTAACTGGAGCGACTGTGAGACGTAATCACGAGTTGTCCCAGCGATATCAGAAACAATAGCCAATGGCTGTTGTGCTAGTGCATTGAACAATGTGCTCTTTCCTGCATTCGCTTCACCGCGAAGGACAATGCGATATTCCATGCCACTAATGAGTCGTTGTTCTAGTTGCAATGCGATACCCAGTAATTCTTGATGCACATGGCCAACTTGTTTTTTGATTTTGTCTCGTGCAATAAACTCGATGTCTTCTTCCGCAAAATCGAGTCCCGCTTCTAGATGGGCCAGCATTGTCAGGAGTTGTTGCCGTAGAATTTCAAAGCGCGAGTTTAGTCCTCCGGCGAGTTGTGAAAGTGCAAGTTCAAGTTCTTTTTTGTCCCGCGCATCGATCACTCCCAATACCGCTTCGGCTTGCGTCAGGTCAATCCGCCCCGCTAGAAACGCTCGCAATGTGAACTCGCCAGGTTGTGCGACACGAATGCACTGGTCCTGTTCTGTAACAGTAGTTGATGGTTGCTTGTCTAGGCAAATGGTATTCAGGATAAATTGCAACAGTGGAGCTGCTCCAGGCAGATGGAGTTCTGCAGAGCACTGTTGCGTGTAGCTTCGCTCATCCGGCCAATAGTAGAGATCTGCCGGGACACTGGGGAAGCCCTCTAGGTTGCGTGTGGCAACTCGATAAGCCGTCGCTGAAGACGCGGTGGCGACGGTTGATTCTATATTTGCAATGACACGTCTCAGGGCACGCTGCACTGCAGGGCCGCTTAAACGAATGATCCCCCGCTGTGCTGAGCCTGCAGCGGAGGCGATTGCAACAATGGTATCCTCGGTAGAAAACATGTCTCAATATCACCAAGCTTGCGGTATAAGCAGCCCCCATCGATTATCGTCGACGACGTCGGTTGCCTTTGAGGCTATCAAGTTGTTTACGGCGGTCATTATCACCACCTTTGGCTTGTTGACGTTTCTGTTGCTCGGCCATCTGAGCCATACGATGCATGAAACCAGGCTTCTTTTTCTTGTTCTTCTGTTTTTCAGCTAAGGCTTCTAAATAAGCATCAGGGTCAGAGACTTTTGGCAACATCTTGCGTTCTAGCAGTCCCCAGGTGCTGGATGCAATAAAGTAGATACAAAGCCCGCTGGCAACTCGGAAAAACATAATGCCCATAAACAGCATCATGAATTTCATCATTTTTTGTGCCATTTGCTGAGTGTCGTCTGTTGTTGGCGGAGCGTATATTTTCTGTTGCAACATAAATAACGCAACGGTAATCATTGGTAGCAAGTTGAGGTAAGGTCCTAGGAAACCGCCACGGTTAATGAAGATTGCGGATTGTTCGCCCCAGTAAACGAGCATGTCTGGACCCGCTAGGTTGGCACACCAATTTAGACCGTCTAGCAGTGGTTCACCTCGTAGTTCAGTGTTGACCATGATACTACGATAGAGCCCAAAAAAGATTGGCATTTGGAAGAATACGGGCAAGCACCCGCTTAACGGGTTGTAACCGTATTTGCCAAAAAGTTCTTGTGTCTTGAGCGATTTTTTTTGAGGGTCATCTTTGTATTTGTCGCCTATTCGTTTCATTTGTGGTTTAAGGAATCCCATCATTTGGGCGCCGCGAACTTGCTTTCGACTTAAGGGATGTAAACACGCTCGAACCAGGACCGTTAATAAGATAATGGCAATTCCGTAATTGCCGAATATGCTGTAGAAAAAGCTAAGAATGCCGCCTAGCACCAACGCAATCGATCGAAACCATCCATATTCGATAAGTCCATCCATTCCATAGTTGGCAAGGACTTCGCCACTCTTTGGACCGGCAAATACCTGGAAATGTTGAGAGTGCCGAGCATTGGGTTCTAGAATGATGTGCTTGCTTTGCACAAAAAACGAAGTGTTTGGCAGTTCGACGGATTTTTTATTCGTTGCCAATACGGCCAGACTGGTTTCTGCGGGAAAACTATGAGCTTTTTTGAGGACCATTGATTTGGCCGACTCGGGATCATCAGTAGACAGGGGAACGCTAAAGCCGACCGCAAAGAATTGAGAATCCGATACAATGTACTGATACGACTGGTCTCCCGGTTCGGATGGATTGAGCAGCGATTCAAAGGGTGAGTCAATATTGTCTTGAGCGAAAGCGACGATGTCAGTACCTCGCACATCATCTTCTTCACCGTTGATTTTCCATTTGATGTCTCGTTTTTTGGACGTGGAGGTCCACCAGGTTTCATTGATGATGTTGTTGGCGCCATCTTGCCGGAACACGATGCTTTGACGTTCGTTCGAGAGATTCGTAAACGTTAGGTCAAGGTCTAGATGATAAGGCAGTGCATTTTCTGGATCTGCTAATGTAAATCGTTTGCTGATTTTCAATTCGGTAGGCGTACTGCCTTCTTTATTATCATCGCTCGGTTCACTTGTGGCGTCCGTTGCGGCGGTCTCTTGTGGCGGCAACGTCACAACGAGAGTGAATTCGATATAGTTGGCGTCGTTGTCGATCTGTATATCCCAAATGCTGTGTCGCATTGAGGCGATGTTGTCGAGTTCGCTTTGTGCGAGCGCTGCGGTTGTGTTATTGACTTGGACGAGCGACGTCAAGAACGAATAGGGCGCTTCACGAAAAGGTATTGTGTCAGGATCAGGATCGATAATCTCCAAAGGACGTTGACCAAGCTTGGTTGTAAAAGTCAGTTTGGCATCAAGGTTGTCGTCGCGTACTACCTCGATATCAATTTCCTCTGCTGGATTTGTCTCTTGCAACAGGATATTGTGCAAATCCTCAACTGTGGTAATCTCGTGTCCGGCGAGACGGGTGATGATGTCACCGACTTGTAAGCCAGTAATCCCGGACTCCGTAGTAGCTAAAGCGGCTGGTGTACCATCGGCAACAACTCGGATTTTCGCTCCCGGTGGGTTACCGTTGTCCGTTGCTGCTAGATATCCCAAATAGCCGTGTTTAAATTCAATGACGCCATATTTTAGATCATCGCTGTCATTGCTGCTGCGTTCGACTAGTTCAAGGCGTTCTAGGGCAGCACCACGATTTGAAAAGTAGGCGATATATTTTTGAGCGGCAGCCGGGTCATAAGAACCAATTGCGATAATCTGCTCATCTTGCTCAGCACCGATGATTGGCGTTGCTGCGGTTTCCAACTCCATTGCGGCGGCCGCTTGTTGTTCTAGTTGCTGTTTCTGCGCTGCCGGCTCCTCAGGGCCGATGTCAAAAAATCGCATGACAATCTGCATACCTAGCATCATCATTGCCATGATCAGCAAAAAACGGAGGAGTTGATTTTTGTCCACCAGTGTATCCTTGGGTAATCGAGTATTGGGTAAACCGCCATTCTGACCCACTATGGTCAGTCTGCAAAGGCGTAATCAGTTCGAGCGGTTCATTTTCCGTCGTGCAAACGGTCCCCAAGGAACTTATCGAGGTCACCGATATCATAAATCTTTTGGGATGTCAGAGAGACATCATATTTAATCCGGCGAAATTCAATGCTATTGTCCTCATCGTCGAGTATGACATAGGAACTGCGAGAATCACCGTCACGTGGTTGCCCTACGCTGCCGACATTAACCATCGCTTTTTCATCGGTAAGTTGGTACTTGAGATTGACCTCTGTGGGGCTCAGAAATCGGAAATCCTCAGTGAAAATTCCAGGAATATGTGTGTGTCCTTGGAAGCAGTATTGTGGAATCAGCGAGAAAATCTTTTCTACCTTGCGGCGGTTATAGATATCTTCGGGAAACACATATTCGTTGAGCGGACTGCGAGCACTACCGTGAACAAACAGGTAATCCCCGATTTGCTTGGTGCGAGGTAGTTCAGCAAGGAATTGCCAACGTCGTTTCTGGTCGTCGTTATTGGTATCCGTGCACTCGAGTTGTTGTCGTGTCCAAAAGATCGCGCGTTCGGCTGTACTGCTGAATCCTTCGGGGTCGAACAAAGCAGCTTGATCGTGATTACCCAGAATACAAAGATCGAAATTCATGACAGCGTCGATGCACGCTTGTGGGTCGGGGCCATAGCCGATGACATCACCGAGACAGAAGATACTTTCAATACCTTGGTCTTGGATGTCTACGAGGACGCATGCTAATGCGTCCAAATTACCGTGAATGTCACTGACTAACGCTCGTTTCAATGCCCAGAATCCTGTCGCTATTTGGGGGCCGATTATCTGCCGGCTTTTAAGCGATCGCCGAGAGAATTATGTAATTGTTCAATTCTATATATCTTACGCGCCGTTTCGTCGTAAGCATAGCTAATACGTCGGAATTGTAGCTGATTCGTTACTGAATCAAAGATGGTATAACAACTGCGCGGGTCTTCATCGCGAGGTTGTCCAACACTACCGACATTGATTAATGCTTTATTGGAGTCAAGTTGATATTCGTAGTCACATTCGTCCGGAGTAATAAAATCAAAGTCATGCGTGAAAACGCCAGGGATGTGCGTATGTCCTTGGAAGCAGTATTGCGTAACACGGCTGAAAATCGCCTCGAGTTTCGAGCGTTTATAGACGTCTTCAGGAAATACGTACTCATTGGTTGGTTCGCGGGCGCTGCCATGGACAAACAACAGGTTGTCTTCACTGTGTTTCTTAGGCAATTCACCTAAGAAATCCCACCGTTTATTGGTTTGCGATGCATCGCCTACGGTTTGGTCTAGCTGATCACGCGTCCAGTATACCGCTTGTAGAGCGACTGGATTGAAGCCATCAGGATCAAACAGAGTCGCGGCATCATGGTTGCCGAGGATGGTAATATCACACGAACGTATTACCTCATCGAGGCATTCGCGAGGATTGGGCCCATAGCCGACGATATCACCGAGGCAAAATATGCGAGAAACTTGCTGTTCACGGATATCCGCCAGCACCGCTTCTAGTGCCTCAAAGTTTCCGTGGATGTCGCTGATTAATGCTGTTTTCACAATGACCGTTTAATGTCTGCAGGTTACAATTTGTAACATTAATAATATATAACTGCCAATAGAATTGTTTTTTCTTAATGAATCAATCCCTTAGCGGGTATGTAGATTATTTTTTTGAGACTTACTGTTGCTAGACAACCTAACGATTGATATACGCGAACAACCACTTTAGTCAGGCAACGCTATGGCAACACATAAATATCGGATAGAAGTTTGAAAATACTAGGTTTTGAAACTACCGAGCGGCGGGCCACGGTTACCCTCTTAGACAATTGCGCAGTGGTTGTCGAATTGACGCTCAGCGACGAAGCTCGCTCGGCCAGTCTATTGGCTCCGGGAATTCAATCCGCGTTGCAACAAGCCCAGTGGCAAGCGGCGGACCTCGATCGCATTGCAGTCACGGTTGGTCCGGGATCATTTACGGGATTACGAGTTGGCGTAACTACGGCAAAAACTCTAGCTTATGCCCTGGGCATCGACGTGGTTGGAGTGAACACGTTAGCGGTGTTGGCGAGTCAAGTCGACCACACGGGCATCGTGGAATCAGTGATGGACGCGCAACGCAATGAAGTGTTTCGGCAGCGGTTTGAAGTGCGTGATGGTGTCGCTGTAGCGTGTGATGATGTCACGATTGTAGATGATCTACAGTGGCAGCAAGGGATCGGAAAAGATGTTGTTGTTACGGGGCCCGTGCTAAAAAAACTGGCACCGCAGTTTACGCGTGACATCCAAACAGCCCCGATGACGCAATGGAGACCTCTGGCGACAACGGTGGCTCGGCTCGGCGCGAATTTGGAACCTGTCGGTACCCCGTTTGAACTCAATCCGATCTACTATCGTAAAAGTGCTGCCGAGGAAAAACGGACGAATTAACACAAATTTGCACTGACCAATACATATGCGAATGAGGTTAGATTGATTCGAGGACTTGAGCGGCTGCGTCGATGGTGTTTTGGATGTCAGTTGCCGTATGAGCGGTTGAGATAAACATCGCTTCGTACTGACTGCAGGGCAGGTAGACCCCTTTTTCGATCATGCCCCAAAAGTACTTCCCGAATTGCTCAGTGTCACATTCCGCTGCGTCAGTCCAACTTGTCACCGGACCGGAATGAAAGAAAAGGGTTAACATACTACCGACTCGTTGTACGCAGCAGCGTTTGCCGGCAGCATCAGCAAGCGTCTGCAGGCCTGTTGCAAGCTGTTCGCCAAGTTCTTCCAGTACTGCATAGGGTGCGTTGTCCCGTAGTTCGGTGAGCGTCGCAATTCCGGCGGCGCAGGCAATTGGGTTGCCGCTGAGGGTACCAGCTTGAAAGACCTTGCCGACGGGCAAAATGTGGTTCATGATTTCCGCTCGACCACCATATGCTCCGATTGGCATACCACCGCCGACGATTTTTCCGAGGGTCGTAATGTCCGGCGAAATCTTCAACAACGTTTGCGCGCCACCATAGTCCACGCGGAACCCAGTCATCACTTCATCGCAGATTAATAATGCACCAGCGTCTTGAGTACACTTGCGCAAAGCAGTTAAGAATTCAGCATTCGGGATGACACACCCCATGTTACCCACGACCGGTTCAAAAATGACCCCAGCGATATTTGGTCCGTGCTCAGCGAACGCTTGTTCCAATCCCGCGGCGTCGTTATAGGCTAATATCAGAGTGTCTTGACTAGTACCGGCAGTCACTCCGGGTGAATCGGGGACTGCTAGTGTAGCAGCGGCACTACCCGCAGCGACCAGCAAACTGTCAACGTGGCCGTGATAATTCCCGGAAAACTTAATGATGAGATCACGTTGAGTATACCCGCGTGCGAGGCGAATAGCGCTCATCGTCGCTTCGGTACCAGAGTTTACCAATCGTACTTTTTCAATGGACGGTACAGCGTCAATGATCAACTGTGCTAGTTCGTTTTCACCACAAGTTGGTGCACCGAAACTAGTGCCTTTGTCGACCGCCGCATGCACGGCTGCTTTGACTTGTGGGTGTTGATGCCCGAGGATCATCGGGCCCCACGAACCGATGTAATCGATGAGTTGGTTGCCATCGACGTCAAAAAGGTATGCTCCTTCACCTCGATCCATGATGAGTGGTGTTCCGCCAACGGCACCAAACGCTCGAGCGGGACTGTTGACGCCGCCTGGCATCAATGTTTGTGCTTCGTGAAATATCGCTTCGCTTTGACTGTGATTCATGGTGTTGGTTCGTTGGGGGGATATTGATTCGGTTGTTTTCGCAAGAACGAGTTTTATTGAAGTCGCTGGGCAACATCTCTAGCCCAGTATGTTAAGAGGATGTCCGCGCCGGCTCGGTGCATCGCTAACAATGTTTCATCGACGACTGCAGTTTCATCGATCCAGCCGTTCGCTGCCGCCGCTTTGACCATGCTATACTCGCCCGACACATTGTAGGCTGCTAGTGGTACGCCAGGAAAAGCTTGTCGCACTCGGGTAATTATATCCAAATATGCCAATGCCGGTTTGACCATGACCATGTCGGCGCCTTCTTGGAGGTCCAGTTGTACTTCACGTATTGCTTGATCCGCTAGGGCACGCGGGTCCATTTGATAGCTGCGACGGTCGCCAAACTGTGGAGCACTTTCAGCCGCATCTCGAAACGGCCCGTAATAGGCGCTGTTGTATTTTGCCGAGTAGCTCATGATCGGTATGTGTTGAAAACTAGCTTGATCCAAGGCGCCCCGAATCGCTTGAACCATGCCGTCCATCATCCCACTCGGAGCGATAATGTCCGCACCTTGCTGAGCATGGGATACAGCTTGTTTGCCAAGGAGTGATAATGTAGCGTCATTGTCGACATCCATGATGCCCATTTTGTCATGCAAGATTCCGCAATGCCCGTGGTCGGTATACTCGCACATGCAAATGTCGGTCATCACTAGCAAATCTGGTGTAACGTCTTTGATGGCAGTGATAGCCTGTTGGACAATTCCATTGTCATGTAGGGCTGCTGTCCCCTGGGAATCTTTGCTAGCGGGAATTCCAAAAAGTATGATTCCGCCGATCCCTAAATCCTGTACTGCGCGGGCTTCATCGGCTAATTGATCTAACGACAATTGAAACTGGCCGGGCATCGAGGAAATTTCATTTCGAATCGCAGTGCCGCTGCGTACGAACAAAGGCAGAATTAATGAGCCGGCGTGTAGTCGCGTATGCTGACACAATTGGCGTACAGCTGGATTGTACCGCAGTCGACGCATACGAGACTGCGGGAATTGGGTGCTTTGTTGCTGCTGGGGATTTGAAGAATCCGTGGACATAATGGTTTGTTAAGTGTAAGTAGGCGTGTGGTAGATTGTGATGTACTTAAAATAAAAGGAGTTTTGGTGCGTCAATATAGCGCACTATATAAAGTCCTCTGGTACATTATGGCTTCTGTTTTACCTGTTTGGTGAAATCTTACTTCAAAAAGCACCAAGAAACAGTATTTGATAGTAATGGTTGCAGTATAAACCGTGTGGGATATGCGATGTTTGGGTTTTTAGGAATCAATAAACCACCGGCCATGACTTCGCGGAGTGTCGTTAATGTTGTGCAACGACTGGTTAAACCGCATAAAGTTGGGCATGCGGGTACCCTTGACCCACTTGCAACTGGAGTACTGATCGTGGCAGTTGGAAAAGCCACTCGCTTGATGCAACACGTACATACCTTGCCGAAAACATATCGCGGTACATTTCAGTTGGGAATGCGGAGTGATACTGAGGATATCGAAGGGCAGATTCAAACGGTTGAGAATGCTCGGCAACCAAGCAGGGACGAAATTCAAGCAGTGGTGGATGGTTTTCAGGGCACTCAAAGCCAGCAACCGCCTGCCTTCTCCGCTTTGAAAATAAAAGGACAGCGGGCCTACTCTTTAGCACGACAAGGCAAAGTCGTTAAATTGGAACCTCGTGAAATCACGATCCACGGCATTGAATTGATCGAATATAGCTTTCCGTTTTTTACAGTCGATGTGCAGTGCAGCACAGGCACTTATATCCGATCGCTAGGCAGAGATATCGGCGTTCGACTTGAATGTGGAGCGATTATGACCGAGTTAGAGCGGACGGCTATCGGAAGTTTGACGGTTGAGCAATGTTGTGAACTGGATTTTGCGGATGTGCAAAGTGTGCATCAAGCGTTGTGTAATCCATTGGAATTACTTAACAATGTTGAAACAATGGCAGTGACGACGGCACAGATCGGTGAGTTGGGGTTTGGACGAGAGATTGAATTAGAGGCTCAACAACATGGCCGATTAGTGAGCCATGAAGTATTTGCAGTGAATGCACACGGTCGCCTAGTGGCTATTCTTTCGCCTGCCGAAACGGGTTCTTTTGGAATGATGCGAATGCGTCCCATTCGAGTTTTTGACTGCTAAAGTCCCCTGAAATTTGGCATAACCCCTATAGTCCGTTGAGCTTTTACATCGCGGAATTCTGGATACATCTTTGCCGCGGTTTTTTTCGTGCTTCTCGTGCGATTAGGTGGAACACTTGTGGTATGCAGTTACGAAGGTTGCGATGTTTTGTACTGCTAATGTCTTAGGAAACAACGGATCGTAAACCAAAAGGACTGTCTTTACGATCATCGTACAAGCATGGACGCTTGGAATTAGAACTCTTTGATAGTGGTGTCCATGTCGGAACGAAATCTGAAACAAGACTTGATTGCATTGGCGATAGGTGCTTTCGTTGTATTTTTAGCAACGGCGCTACTAACGTACCATGCAAACGATAAAGTCGAACCCCTGATTACTCCCTTGAACCGTCTGTATCAAGCCGACGTTGTTCAATATCCACAAAGTACGTTTGTGCAAAATATGTGTGGGCCGCTGGGAGCAACGACCGCTGACTTGCTCTTTAGCCTGTTTGGATTTGGTGCTTGTTATCTCGTAGGTTCACTAGGTTTGCTCGTTGTGGCATTGCTGCGGCGTGTGGAAGTGAACTCACCTGTCATTAGAATTGGCGGATGGGCGGTTTCGTGCGTTGGAGTTTGTACTTGCTTAGCACTGACAATGCCATTAGTTACGCCAGGCCCGGTATACGGTAGTGGTGGAATGCTCGGTGGAATGACGCAGGCGGCTTTAACGGAATCTTTTGCGACCACCGGTGGTTTGATCATTGGGTTGAGTATGGTCTTCGGTGGCATAATGTTGGCAACTGATTACATGTTAATTGGCATTACCACGACAGCCTTGAAATTTATCGGCAAGATGTTTAATGTTCTCTTAGTTTCTACGACTCAATTTCTCTGGCAGAATCGACCAACAGGCCTACCTCGGCGCACGGCTAAGGTTTTAGACGTGATTGATGTCGATGATCTCTCTGCTTTTGAATCCGCTGCGACAGACACTTTGTCGGTACGTATCTCGGGGCGCGACGAGATTGTCGCTGAAGATGATACGGAAATGGATGCGTTTGACCATCCTGATGATATGGATGAAGTGCTAGAAGCAGATTTAGTTGAGGAGGAAGCAGAGGTGGCACCGCGACGAAAGCGTCAGCGTAAGAAGTTACCACGACCTCACTTTAGAATCCGTCGTAAGCAATCTCAAAAACAAGCGCCCGTTGCTGCTGGTTCGCCCGAAGAGAGTGAACGTGCGCGTTTGATGAGTTCACTTGAAAAAGCGAGTGTCCGTGAGGAGAAATTCGCTGGCTATGAAATGCCAAGCGAACAGTTATTGGATACCCGGGTTGCCATTGACTATGACGCACAAGAAAAACAGATACGCAAGAATGCCAAAATGTTGGAGAAGACATTCGATGAATTTGGTTTCGACGTGAAAGTTGTGGATGTTGAAACTGGGCCAGTGATCGCTCAGTACGAAGTCGCCTTGGCCGCTGGGTTACGGTTGAGCAAAATATCTAGCTTGGCGGATGACCTAGCCATTGCGTTGCGTGTACCGAGTGTTCGCATCGTCGCGCCAATTCCTGGAAAGAATACGGTCGGAATTGAAGTACCAAATGCTGAACAGCAATTGGTGCGGATGCGTGAAGTGATTGAAGATGCCAATGGCAAAAGCGCGAAAATGAACATCCCGATTTTCTTGGGAAAAGATGTTGCGGGAAACAGTTTGACAGTCGACCTGACCAAGATGCCACACTTGTTGATCGCCGGACGAACAGGTTCAGGGAAATCGGTATGTCTACACACGATTGTCGCGTCGATTTTGATGGCTCGTAAGCCAGATGACGTTCGCCTGTTGATGATTGACCCGAAGATGGTGGAGTTGTCGATTTACAGTCAATTGCCGCACCTGATGCACCCAGTCGTAACAGATATGAAAAAAGCCGAAGCAATTCTTGCTTGGGCGGTCGAAAAAATGGAAGATCGCTATCGTTTGTTAGCACAAACCAAAGTTCGACATATTACAAGTTTCAATGAATTAGGTGAAGAAGAAATCCGCAAGCGACTTGGCCCTAAGATCGCTCAAATGGATGAAGTTCCAACTCACATGCCATTTATTGTGATCGTTGCCGATGAACTTGCTGACCTGATGATGACCGCTGGTAAAGATGTCGAGCAACACATTATCCGTCTGGCTCAGAAGAGCCGAGCGGTTGGGATTCACTTAATTCTAGCGACTCAGAAACCGACCGTGGATGTGATCACTGGACTGATTAAATCCAACTTGCCGGCGCGATTGGCATTCCAAGTTGCCAGTCGTATGGATAGTCGAGTTGTGCTTGATGAAGGTGGAGCAGAGAAGTTGCTGGGCAATGGTGATATGTTGTTTCTGTGGCCTGGTACAAGTACAGTGATTCGTGGGCAGGGGACGTTTTTGGCCGACGATGAAATTCAATCGCTTGTCGATCAGTGCTCTCAAGTGGAACAGGATTTTGAACACGAATTAGTGAACTTGGAAGTTGATCAAGAAAATGATTTGGATCCACAAGCTCTGCGGAAACGCGACGAATTGTATGAAAGTGCAATTGAAGTTGTATTACGCGAAGGTCGCGGTAGCTGTTCTCTGCTGCAACGAGCACTTGGGATTGGCTATGGTCGGGCAGCACGCTTAGTAGATTACATGGCAGAAGATGGAATTGTTGGTGAGCACAATGGATCGAGTGCACGTGAGGTGCTACTGACCATGGAAGAATGGGATGCGATGCAAAACGCGTCCGAGGGCATGAGCGACGAAGAAATGGAAGATGCAGAACTGATTGGTGAATATGATTCTGAGCAAATCGATGAAGACTTTGACGAGGCAGAATGGGAAGACGATGATTTAGCAGACGACGACGAGTGGGAAGAAACGGAAGAGGATGACGACAGTGAATGGGAAGAGGAAGAGGAAGAAGAAACGGTATCGACTTCGCTGCAATCTTCATTGGTCGCCAACGGTGATGAAGACGCAGAAGACTGGGCAGATGAACTCGATTCGGAGTATGATGAGTAGTTCAGGTATTGGCCGCAAATGACTCCCCACCCACTTCAAAAAAGATGTTTGGATAAATGATTGTTGATCGCCTTTGTAATGCAGTTCAATATTACCCGCTCGAACCTCTAGTGCAGCTAGGGTTTGAATTCTTAGGCCTGCCAGAGTTGGCGTCTCTCAAGGACGGAGTGCATGAAATTCAAGGCCGTGATGTGTTTGCAATTATCGCTCGGGGCAAGGGGGTGGGTCGCGAAGCAGCGATGCTGGAGGCTCATCACAAGTACTTGGATATTCAGTATGTGATTGCTGGGACGGATACGATGGGGTGGTTGGAACGCGAGTTTGTTCAACGTATCAAAGATCCGTATGATTCGGATAAGGACCTCGAATTCTTCTATGATCGTCCGCAGTCGTGGGTCGTCGTGCCGCAGGGTAGTTTTGCGATCTTTATGCCGCAGGATATTCATGCACCACTGGCAACCACGTCAGTAGTGCATAAAGCGGTAGTTAAGGTCAAACTACAATCACCGTTTGTCGACGTAGGTTAGATGTTGACACTCGATTGTCACCAAACTATGGTGGAACTTGTTAAAGGTGGTAAGAAGCTATGTCCCACCAAAATAAGAGCCTATGTATTCAAACAAACCACAAATCGTACTTTCACAGCGGGTTGCTAATAACCTCGTGCGGTGTGTCGTATTCGATGTATCCATTGTAGTCGGCGTCATTATTTGTCCTGCTATTATGAGCAGGGTTTCGACGGTGTAGGGCTAACAGGAAATTGAATTTACTAGCAAGCCCTGAGACCGACAGGAGGTCACAGGGTTTTTTTAGTTAAGTAGTTTATAAAACAAAGACGATAGTAACGGGCGAAGTCGTTAAGTGGAGAGCAAAAATGACAAAACAGATTCAGATATACGACACAACTTTGCGTGACGGGACTCAAGGTGAGGGTGTAAGTCTTTCGCTGCAAGACAAACTCGAAATTGCCAAACGACTCGATGAAATTGGAGTGGATTACATCGAGGGCGGTTACCCGCTGTCTAATGAAAAGGATCAACAGTTTTTCCAAAAAGTACAGCAGTTAGGGTTACTGCATGCAAAGGTCTGTGCGTTTGGAATGACTCGTCGTCGCGGGATTGCGGCAGCCGAAGACCCAGGAATGTTAGCACTGCGCGACAGTCAGGCGCCGATCTGTACGATTGTTGGCAAAACATGGGATTTTCACGTTACGGATGTGTTGCGAGTGGAGTTGGATGAGAATCTGGAAATGATCGGCGATAGCATTTCGTTTCTAGTCGCTGAGGGGCGGGAGGTGATATATGATGCCGAGCACTACTTTGATGGCACAAAAGCGAATGCTCAGTACGCGGCCAAGACGATTCAAGCAGCGGCTGAAGCGGGTGCGTCTTTAATCGTGTTGTGTGATACCAATGGGGGGTCGATGCCCGAGGAAATTACTGTGATGACCGCGCAGGCAATTGAATTGCTTTCTCAATGGTCCGTCCCCGTAGGCATTCATTGCCACAATGACTGTGACGTAGCCATCGCGAACTCCCTAGCCGCAGTAGACGCTGGAGCGGTTCAGGTCCAAGGCACGATAAATGGCATTGGAGAACGGTGTGGAAACGCAGATTTGATCAGTGTCATTGCGAATTTGGCATTTAAAAAAGCTGGGTTCGAAGTCATTGGTAACACGAACTTTGAGCGTTTGACGGAATTGTCACGCTTTGTGTATGAAACCGCCAATATGAGACTGCGGCGGGAGCAACCGTTTGTAGGTCGCAGTGCATTTGCTCATAAAGGTGGAATGCACGCTCATGCGATTGCTCGAGCAGTGAATTCATACGAACATCTTGACCCAGCGGTTGTCGGCAACGAACGCCGGATTCTGATTAGCGAGTTGTCAGGGCGTAGTAATGTGAAAGCCTTGACGGCGGAATATGATTTGCCTGATGACGATCAAGTCATGCAGGACATTTTGGCTGAAGTCGTTAAGTTAGAAAACGAAGGGTATCAGTTTGAAGCTGCCAAAGCATCATTCGCATTGTTGATGCAGCGGTGTGCAGGTACATTCAACTCGCATTTTGAAAGAGTTAAGTATCATGTTGAAGTTGGGGCACAAGAAGGAAAGAGTGTTACGAACGAAGCGACTGTAAAATTGCGAGTAGCGGGCGAGACACAGCATGTGGTTGCGGAGGGAGATGGCCCAGTGAACGCTTTAGACGCTGCGATGCGTAAAGCTTTGCAAGACACCTATCCAACGCTGGAAGCGATGCGGTTGGTCGACTATAAAGTTCGTGTGGTTAATTCCGAAGCAGGCACGGCGGCTCGGACGCGGGTTTTTATAGATTGCCAAGATGAGCATGATATCTGGGGAACCGTTGGTGTGAGTGAAAATATTATCGAAGCAAGTTGGATCGCTTTAGTAGACGCCATCGAATACAAATTGTATAAGGATGAACAATAAGTAGCCCATTGTATCAACTCCAGATTCCACTCAAGCTAACCTGAAAACACATAGAAAATTGAACGTATGAGTTTTGAATTTACCCCAGAGTCACTTCCTAAGAACTTCGACCATAAACAAGCGAGTCAACGGACTTTTGACCGCTGGAACGACAGCGGCTATTTCCATGCGGACCCTGAGTCGGACAAGCCAGCTTTTTCGATTGTGATTCCTCCGCCGAATGTAACGGGTGCATTACATTTAGGGCACGCATTGAACTCAACGTTGCAAGACATTCTTGTGCGGATGCGGCGGATGCAAGGATTTGAAGTTTTATGGATGCCGGGGACGGATCATGCAGGGATTGCCACTCAGGCTGTTGTCGAACGACGGTTGCGCGAAGAAGAAGGGTTGTCACGGCACGATTTAGGGCGGGAAGCACTAGTAGAGCGAATCTGGGAGTGGAAGGGGCAGTACGAGAAACGAATCATTTCACAACTGAAGCAACTTGGATCGAGCTGTGACTGGGAACGAACTCGCTTTACGTTGGACGATATTTGTGCCCGAGCGGTACGACATACGTTTTTTGACCTGTTTAAGAAATCCTATATTTATCGCGGCAAGCGGTTAGTAAACTGGGACACATTTTTGCAAACTGCCGTTAGCGATGATGAAGTGTTTCATGAAGTTGTTGAGGGTCATTTCTGGCATTTTCGATATGCGGTCGTCGATCCGCAATCCGGCGAGCCGAGTCATGTTACGATTGCCACAACTCGGCCAGAAACAATGCTGGGCGATACCGCTGTCGCAGTACATCCGGATCCGGCCAAAGCGTTTGAAAAACTCATCGCAAATTTAGAATCAAAGATTAGTGTGGCGGCAGATGCGGATCCCACTGAATTGCAAACTGAGTTAGATCGGTTGCGGGAACGCCAAGCCGATGTGCTGCCGGCATTGGAACAATTGCGAGATATGGCTGCTGCGGGGCGAATGTTGCAGTTACCGTTAGTGGATCGCGAGATTCCGTTGGTGGTGGACGTCTGGGCTAAACCTGAATTGGGTAGCGGTTGCGTTAAGATCACGCCAGCACACGACCCCAATGACTATGAAGTTGGTCAACGACAATCGTTGCCGATGATTAATGTCTTATGTCCCGATGGTACGCTCAATGCAAACGCAGGAACGTATCAAGGTCAAACGATGAGCGAAGCGCGCAAAAATATCGTTGCGGACTTAGAGGCTCTGGGGCTAATGGGTGAGATCGAAGATCGCGAAATTGACTTGGCACACTCGGATCGCAGTAAGACTCCGATTGAACCGTGTCTGGCGGATCAATGGTTTGTGAAAATGGATGTGCTAGCACAATCTGCGATGGACGCCGTTACGGATGACCAAGTGCAGATCTTTCCTCAACGATACCGCCGCGGATATTTGGATTGGTTAGGTGAAAAGCGAGATTGGCCTGTGAGTCGGCAGTTATGGTGGGGTCATCAAATTCCGATTTGGTCGAGACATTGTGAAACGGAAGAAGATTTGCAGCAACAACAAGAAACCCTTGATGGGCATGCTCAGATTCAGGCGGGTGGTGTGGCGTACCAGGTCGAGTTTACAGCGGCTCAAAACGAAGCGACTCGTACTGACGCCACACAAGCGGAAACTCACTTTGCCGTTATTCATGTGGGGATCGAAGTGGAAGACAGTTCGTTGGAAGCGGAGTTCGAAGCATTAGGTTATCAACGAGAAGAGGATGTTTTAGATACATGGTTTAGTTCCGCCTTGTGGCCGCATAGCACCTTGTCTTGGCCAGACGAAACACCAGAGCTAGCTAAGTTTTATCCTTCGACGACGTTAATTACGAGTCGCGATATTATCACGTTGTGGGTTGCGCGGATGGTGTTGATGGGGCTAAATAATTTGGGCGAAGTCCCATTTAGTGAAGTGTTTATCCACCCGAAGATTTTGGACGGATATGGCGAGACGATGTCCAAGAGCAAGGGGAACGGAGTTGATCCGTTAGACGTGATTGAGAAGTTTGGTGCGGATGCTTTGCGTTTTGGCTTAGCCTATTTAACGACGGAGACTCAGGATGTACGGATGCCGGTGCAATTCGAATGTCCGCATTGTGCAAGTTCCATTGAGCAGACGAAGAAGAATCGTGAGTTACCGCGCGTTAAATGTCCACAGTGTACTGAAGAGTTTCATACGCAATGGGCACGCAATGACGAAGACTTAGCGTTGCCTCGCGGGGCTGTGTTGAGTGAGCGGTTCGAGATTTCGAGAAATTTTTGCACGAAGTTGTGGAATGCTTCGAGGTTCACGTTGATGAATCTTAGTGGCTACGAAGCGGCCGAGGTGGCTGAGGAAGATTTAGCGTTTGAAGACCGCTGGATTCTGAGCAGGCTGGCAAGCGTGACTCAGCAAGTGACCGAGAAGCTAGAACACTACGGCTTTGCGGAAGCGACGCGGGTGCTTTACGATTTTGCTTGGGATGAGTTTTGTAGTTTTTATATTGAGATGACGAAGAACCGAATGCAGGACGATAGTTCGCGTGCGGTTGCCCAGCGAGTAACGGCGTATACGCTGGATCAGTTGCTGCGGTTGTTGCACCCGATTATTCCCTTTGTGACCGAGGAGGTGTGGGGTTTGTTGTCACAGATTGCTCCGGAGCGTGGATTGAGTGAGTTAGCGGTTGCGACTGAGTCGATCATGCTGGCCCAGTGGCCGGTTGCCGATGGCGCGCGGATCCATGTTGAGATAGAGCAACAGTTTTCTCAATTTCAAGAAGTATTACGCGCGGTTCGTGAGATCCGCAGTCGTCAGAATATAGCACCGCGTGATGAGATTGATTTTTCGATTCATTGTTCGGCAGGTGATGAGGAGTTGTTACGTCCGCTGGAAGGGTATTTTGAATCGATGGCCAATGCACGTTGTGTCGGGTGGGGTGAGTCGGTGGAGGCGCCAGAGAACAGCGCTAGTGTGCGAGTCGGTGAGATGGAAGTGTTCGTTGATTTGAAAGATTTCATTGACGTGGATGCTGAGATCGAGCGTAACACGGCGTTGGAGCAGAAATTATTGGGTCAGATTCAAGGTCGCCAGAAGAAATTGGCGAACGAGCAATTTACAGCTCGAGCCCCGGCGGAAATCGTCGAACGCGAACGCGCTGGATTAGTGCAGCTTGAGGAAGAACTCGCCGCGGTACGCAAATCCCTCGAGGCACTGCAGGCGTAGCATCGATCTTGTTGCTGCCGCTCTTAGGCATAGCCAGAAAATGACGGGCGATCGGGGGACAATTGTGTAGTTCACACCAATTGTTATTGTCGGATAAACCGGTTGTTTTGGGTTCATCATCCTCCTGCGCAAGATGTTGCCCCTACTTAATTGTGGGGAATCCCATATAATACTAGCGACACATAAGACACCAAGAATCGACCTGAGAGGGATGCGAACTATGCCTGTGGAAATGAAATTATCGCGGATTATTATTAGCGATATCAACGATCATCAGGTGATCTATCTGAAGGAAGTCGACGGCGAGCGAACATTTCCAATCGTGATCGGGATCGCCGAAGCGTCTAGTATCGATCGCCGTGTGAAGAACTATAAAACATCGCGCCCGCTTACGCATGACCTGATCTGCGTCGTCGTTGATGCACTCGGCGCTGAGCTCGATAGCGTTCTCATTAGTGATGTTGAAGGACATACGTTCTACGCTCGATTGCGGATGCGAAAAGATGGAGAGATTGTCGAAGTAGACTCGCGCCCCTCCGATGCAATTGCGGTCGCGGTCAGTTGCGATCCACCATTGAGCATCTATGTTGAAGAAAAAGTGCTCGAAGACGCCATCGCGGAAGCTTAATGATGCACGTCCGCAAACACTTGAGTTAACACCAACTCCGCCTGCTGCGCGTGTTCGCTGTCCACTACAATGCTCACTCGCATTTCACTCGTGTTCATCATCTCAATGTTGATTTTGGCGTCGGATAATGCTTTGAACATTCGCAAAGCTACTCCCGTATGACTGCGCATCCCGATACCACTAACCGAGACAATCGCAATTGCTGGATTGCTCACTATTTCCTGTTCTCCTTGGAAATCACCCGTTAACTGCTGTAGGACGTTAACTGTCTTTTCCACATCTCGGCGAGGTACGGTCAACGAAATACTGGCAATGTTGTCTTGGTCCAGATAGCTCTGGATAATCATGTCTACAACAATCCCCGCTGCAGCAGTTGCGTCAAAGATCGTTGCCGCGACACCGGGAGTATCGGGAATGCCTTTGATGGATAGACTCGCCTGGGACTCGTCTAATCCAATATCCGTAATTGACAACTCTTCCATGTCGTGTAAACGATTTGCCGCCTCTGCGGAATCGGCAATGGGAGTAATCGCTGGCGACTCAGCCTGACTGTTCGGTCGTGAAGCTTGCTCCAATTCAAATTTGGTATGCACTGTATGGATAGCTAGTTCTGCCTGTTCACGAGCGACCAATGCTGAAATTTTGATTTGACTGGTCGAGATCATGAAAATGTTGACGTGCTGGTCTGCTAAACAGCGAAACATGCGATTAGAAACGCCGGACTGGACTGCCATTCCCATCCCGACGACAGAGATTTTCGAAACGTCGTCACGATGGGTGACACGCTCCACCGGTAATGTATCTAAAGCCGGTTGAATCAATTTGAGGGTCGATTGTAAATCACCCGATGGCACAGTAAAAGAGATGTTGGATTTACCCAGTTTCCCCGCGTCTTGAACGATCATGTCGACGGTAATGTTAGCTTTGGCAAGGGACGAAAAAATAGTATTGGTGGAACCTGGTTGATCCGGCACTCCGCTTAAAGTAATTAGCGCTTCATTAAAAGTAACTGCTGTACCACTAACCGCGCGGTTCGGATCTTCGGAAATGTTGGAAATAATTGTACCGGTTGATTCACTGTTGCTACTACGAACATGAATCGGCACGGAGAATTTCTTGGCAAATTCAATCGAACGGCTATGCATCACACCAGCACCCATACTGGCGAGTTCGAGCATCTCGTCGTAACTCGTATGCGACAGCCAGCGCGCGTCACTGACGACCCGTGGATCGGCTGAATAAACACCGTCGACATCCGTGTAGATTTCACACTCAGCGCCAAGTACAGCCGCTAATGCGACGGCAGTCGTATCACTTCCGCCGCGGCCCAAGGTTGTGATGTTGAAATCATCGTCGATGCCTTGGAATCCAGCGGCGATGACAACATTGCCGTCATCCAGCAACTTCTGCATGCGGTCGGTCGAGATTGAAATGATCCGCGCTTTTCCAAATACATTGTCAGTTTTAATGCCAATTTGAGCACCCGTTAAGCTGATTGCTTTGTGCCCTAGTGACGTAATCGCCATTGCCATTAAAGCAACACTGACTTGCTCACCAGTAGACAACAGCATATCCATTTCGCGGGCCGGAGGTTGTTGCATGATTTCGCCAGCGAGCGCCGTTAGCGTATCTGTGTTTTTCCCCATCGCGCTGACGACCATGACAACTTGGTGACCCTGTTGTTGAGCGCGAACGGCAGTTTGCGCAGCAGCCATAATTTTTTCGGTAGTGGCGACGCTAGTGCCACCGAATTTTTGAACGATAATCGACATGTGGAATAGATTCGTAAGGGTGTGTAGTTGGTATGTTTTAGGTTGCTAAGTGTTGCTGTGAACTTGAGGCTATACATCTATAAATGTCTTCATTACCTCAAAACCTTGAGGAAACTGGTGATCGGATGCTTCCGCTTGTATCTCGTCGTAGCTAGTTTGAGTGTCCGCTGTGATGCCCGTACCGGCAATGGTAAACGGAACAATGCCATGACTATGCGTTTTGGTTTGCACCGGTGTCGGATGGTCCGGCGATACTAGGATACGGTAATCCCCTTGTTGTTTAAGTGCCGCGTGGATAGGGCCGACGATATGCAAGTCGATTTCCTCGAGCGCTTTGATCTTCGCTTGAACGTCGCCTTCGTGGGAGGCTTCATCCGGCGCTTCGACATGTACGCAAACTAAATCTACGTCAGGCTCGGCGATTGCTCGAATTGCAGCCGTACCTTTAGCCGCATAATCCGTGTCGGTATAGCCTGTTGCACCGGTGACTTCGATACGCGGCCAATCTAACAGCGCGGCGATTCCTCGTAGCAGATCGACTGCCGTGATCATTCGCCCCTGTTTCGCGTAAATATCCGTGAAGCGAGGTAGAGCAGGGGTTTTTCCTAAGCCCCATAACCAAATGTTTGTTGCCGGTAGTTTACCCTCGGCTATTCGTTTTTGATTGACCCGATGGTCTTTAAAAACCTGAACGCTAAGGTTCATGAGATCACTCAATAGGTCACAACCAAGACCACGCGGGAAATCATTCACGACGGTGTCATCTGTTAAGTCATGTGGCGGTGTCGACCGCGTGTCCTGGCTAAACGGAGCTTTGTCGTCACTAGCACGGTAGAGTAATAAGTTGCGATAACTGACCCCAGCAACAAACTCGAGGTCGCTGCGGTCTAGTTCTGTTTGTAGCGACTCCAGTAGTTCAGCCGCTTCGCTGTCTGAAATATGATTCGCTGTGAAGTCACGCATGATTTGGTCTTCAATCGTTACCAAATTGCAGCGTATCGCCCAATCGTGTGGTCCTAATACGATGTTCTGTGCCGCTGCTTCCAGAGGCGCACGCCCCGAGAAATACTCGTTAGGGTCAAATCCTAAAAGACTCATATTTGCGACGGCGGATCCTGCTGGTAGATGAGGTGGAACATGATTCGCCGCTCCGACAATACCCGTCTGGGCAATCGCATCCATGTGTGGAGTGTGGGCAGCTTGCAGTGGGGTTTGACCGTCGAGACTTTCTTGGGGAGTGTCTGCACATCCATCCGGGATGATAATAACGTATTTCATAGCGTGAATTTTCTATTGTTTGGTTAATCGTTCGTGTTGGTGCAGGTGTTAGTGCGTTAAGGTGCTCGTGTTTTTCCGTTTAAGTACTACATTGGCAGCGGTCATGGCGTTAGTCTATGAATTCATGATTCGCATCACGACGGGACTTCCCTTGATGTTTGCTGAGGTTTCGAGTTCGTCGGCTGCCGCTTGAATAGCTCCGGCGGTAGTCGCATGACTCATGATGACCAACTGAACTGTGTTATCTGGATCATCAGATTGTGTCTGTTGTTGGTTGATCGATGCGATTGATACACCATGGCGACCAATGATAGTTGTCAGGCTAGCCATTACTCCTGGGTCGTCGTTGACTTGGAGACGAATATAATACTTATTGACGGCGGAGTCTGCAGGTGCCATTTGTCGTGGTGATTGTGCGTCGGACCAGAGTTCGAGGTTGCCAAATGTCAATCGAGTTCGCCCGACGACGGTGTCGATGATATCGGCTACGACGGCAGAGGCGGTTGGCATTTGCCCCGCACCTTGGCCATGGAAAAAGACGGGGCCGACAGCGTCACCCCGTACCCGAATGGCGTTAAATGCATCTTCGACTTCGGCTAATGGATTCCCTTTGCGAACAAGCGTCGGAGCAATATTCATTTCGACAGCGTTGCCATTGAGTTTTGATTCGGCTAGTAGCTTGATGCGGTATCCACAGCGGTCTGCATTTTGAATATCGCGTAGTTGCAGCGACTCGATGCCCTGTAGTGGAATGTCTTGCCAATGCACGCGAACGCCAAATGCAAGATGGCTTAGGATCGCCAGTTTTTGCGCAGTGTCACTGCCGTCGACGTCTAACTTGGGATCTGCTTCGGCATACCCTAATTGCTGGGCTTGCTTGACGGCACGCTGATAATCCGTACCGTGTTGTTGCATTTGGGTGATGATGTAGTTGCAGGTGCCGTTGAGGATACCTTTGAGCGATGTGATTTGATTCCCCGTGAGGCATTGTCCAATGTTGGTGACAATGGGAATACCACCGGCGACCGAAGCTTCGAAGGCAATGCAGCGATTGAGTTCACGGGCGCGGTCGAATAGTTCAGCACCATGTTCCGCTAGCAAGGCTTTGTTTGCGGTGACAACATCTTTGCCCGCCTCAAGCATTTGTAGCATGATTGTTTTCGCAGGCTCTGTGCCACCGATCAACTGGGCGACTACTTTGATTTCGGGGTTGTTAACGATGTCCTCGAGATTGTCGCTTAATACGCCTGCGGGTATTTCAGCGTTACGTGGCTTTTTGAGGTCACGGACGATGATTTTTTCAAGCCAAGGGATGCGGCCGGCGTGACGAGCTGTACGATCACCGTGATCCAGTAATAGCTTGGCTACGCCGGTACCGACAGTTCCTAAACCGATGATTGCAATTTTTGTCTTTTCCATGGGAGTTTTGTAACTTGAATTGATATCTATTCGTATGGAGGTTCGCGGGTTTGGCGCCCCAAATTTGTTTGAAGCTAGTGTAGCTACCCATTACAGTGTTCGGCATTATTGACTGGTGCGTGCCACATGCAATGGTTGGGATTTTGTGAGAATTCTCGAGCCGTTCTGAGGGACTGCTTGATAGTCGTCGAGCGTCAGATGCGTTAAACTACACGCGGACGAAGACTGTAAATATGAACAGGCACCTAAGAAAATTAGCAGAACTCATACTAGGGTTCGTCTAAACAATGGTCAAGACGAGCCAGATTGTTAGACGCGTCACTTGTTGGTGATATGAGAAAAACGCGGTGCACAAGAAGTAATAAACATAATAGTTGCAACAGATATTGACCTTATATAAGAAGTCGAGGAAAGAATCACGATGGAACCACAGGCCCAAGAATTCTTAAAACGCTTACTGCAAACGCCGGGACCCTCAGGTTTTGAAGAACCCGTTCAGCGTTTGGTGCGTGAATATGCCGAGTCGTTTGCTGATGATGTGCGGACGGATATTCATGGGAATGTGATTTGTGCGATCAACACCGACAATGCAACGCGATTGATGTTTGCGGGACACTGTGACCAAATCGGAATGCTGGTAAGTCATATTGATGATGACGGATTCGTTTATGCTCAGACCATCGGCGGTTGGGACCCTCAACAATTGATTGGTCAACGTCTGGTGATTTGGACAGACAGCGGCGAAGTGCCGGCAGTGGTTTCCCGCAAGCCGATTCACTTGCTGACGGAGAAGGAACGCACGGAAGTCGTGAAGCTTACTGAGATGTGGTTGGATATCGGCGCTAACAGTAAAGAAGATGCTCAGAGCGTTGTTGAGATTGGTGACCCGATTACACTTAAACTCGGCATGCAATCGCTGCGCAATGGCTTGATTAATGGTCCGGCCATGGATAACCGAACGGGTACTTGGGTTGTGATCGAAGCGTTGCGGCGCGCTAAGTTGGTGAATCCTGCTTGCGGACTGTACGCGGTATCGACAGTGCAAGAAGAGATTGGCCTCCGCGGGGCTCGCACTAGTGCCTTTGGAATTGACCCGCATACTGCCATTGCTGTTGATGTAACCCATGCGACGGATTGCCCCACAATCGACATGAAACAACTGGGCGATATTCAATTAGGGCAGGGACCGGTGTTGTTTCGTGGCCCTAATATGAATCCAGGCGTTGTGCAGCGACTGCGCGATATTTCCGTATCACACCAAATTCCTTCACAACTCGCAGCGATTGGTCGCGGTGCATCAAATGATGCCAATGCGTTGCAGTTGAATCGAGCGGGAGTGGCCACGGGATTGGTCAGTATTGCGAATCGATATATGCACAGTGCGGTTGAGACGATAGCACTGGACGATTTAGACAATGCCGCTGAATTGCTTGCTCAATTTGCATTGGCCTACACGGCAGAAGATGACTTTACACCTTGCTAACCCTCGCGCTGTTTCAATTCCAACTACAAATTTAAGCGAATTAACGGGAATTTGGAAATTGGCTATGCTGCGGTAATTCTTCAGCGTTGAAAATTATCATTCCTGTCAAAATGGCACCAAACGAGCGACGGATATTGTGGTACTGCCAAATTGGCATCACTTGGCAAGCATACAGCCGCTAGCGGGGGAATAATAAAGATGTAAATGCCGCTAGACGTCCTTGTGTATTCTTGGTTTGTGGTTTATTTTCGAAGGTTTGGCACGCGTATTGCGTTGCTTTATAGGAATTACCAATTCATAGAGATCGTAAAATACCCAATTCGATGGTTCACTTCATCAGCGATTGGGGTTGAAATAAAATAGGCGATTTGGACAACTCGCGAAGGAGAATCCGGACGTGGCAAAACAAATGGTTTTTGATGATAGGGCAAGACAATCCCTATTAACTGGCGTCAGCAAACTAGCACGAGCTGTACGCAGCACATTAGGTCCTCGCGGACGGAATGCAGTTTTAGACAAAGGTTGGGGATCACCCAAAGTAACCAAAGACGGCGTGACGGTTGCCGAAGACATTGAATTAGACAATGTCTTTGAAAACCTTGGCAGCCAGATGGTAAAGGAAGCTGCTAGCAAGACGAATGACGTCGCTGGTGACGGAACAACCACAGCTACCGTTTTAGCCGAAGCGATTTTTCGTGAAGGTTTGAAAATGATTGCGGCTGGTGCTGATCCCATGGCTTTGTCGCGGGGAATCGCCAAAGCGGTTAGTGCGTCGTGCGATAGTATTACGAAGTTAGCTACGCCGATTGACCCAAAAAGCAAAAAGGAAATCCAACAGGTTGCTGCAATTGCCGGCAATAATGACGCTTCTATTGGTAAAGTGCTAGCAGACGCTTTTATCAAAGTTGGAAAAAACGGTGTTATCACCGTTGAAGAAGGTCGTGGAAACGAAACAGTCGTTGATGTTGTTGAAGGCATGCAATTCGATCGTGGCTTCCTTTCTCCACACTTCGTGACCAATGAAAGTGAAGTGATTGTTGAGCTTGAAAATTGTCTGGTCCTGTTGTTTGAAGAAAAAATATCGTCAAACAAAAAGATGATTCCACTGCTTGAAGCAGTCAGTCAATCGAAGAAATCATTACTGATTATCGCCGAAGATATCGAAGGCGAAGCACTAGCGACCCTCGTAGTTAACAAAATGCGTGGCATCTTGAATGTCTGTGCTGTTAAAGCTCCAGGTTATGGTGACCGCCGTAAAGCGATCATGGGCGATATTGCAGTGTTAACCGGGGCCACTCCAATCTTCAAAGATTTGGGAATTGAACTCGAAAGTGTAAAAATTGCTGACTTAGGAACCGCTAAAAAAATCAAAATCACCTCGGAAACGACAGTGATGGTTGGTGGAGCGGGCGCTAAAGTGGACATTACGGGTCGTGTGGATCAAATACGCAGTGAAATTGCTGTTACCGATAGTGAATATGATCGCGAAAAGCTTCAAGAACGGTTAGCGAAACTCGCTGGCGGTGTAGCTCAAATTAACTGTGGTGCAACGACCGAGACCGAAATGAAGGAACGCAAAGCGTTGCTCGAAGATGCCAAAGCAGCAACTCAAGCCGCACTTGAAAGCGGAGTTGTCGCTGGTGGTGGAGTAGCCTTGATTCGCTCAGCCAAAGCGATTGATAGCTTAGAGCTAAGCGGCGATGAAAAACTTGGCGGATCGATTATTCGGAACGTCTTGGATTACCCGCTACGAGCAATCGCTGAAAATGCGGGCCTTGACGGCGCGGTCATCGTAAATCGAGTGCGCAAGCTCAAGGGCAAAAACGACGGTTATAATGCTGATACAGATACCTATGGCGACCTTGTCGAAATGGGAGTCATCGAACCAGCGAAGGTAGTCACCACAGCATTGCAAAATGCAGCAAGTGTCGCTTCATTGTTGATTACCACCGAATGTCTCGTAACTGAGATTCCTGTGGAAGACGACGGTGACGATCATGACGATCACCACGACCACGGCATGGGCGGTGGCATGGGCGGTGGCATGCCTGGCATGGGCGGCATGGGCGGCATGGGCGGCATGCCTGGCATGATGTAGTCTAGATGCGGTTGACCGACTTGTGCAGTTAACGTCGAAGCAAACAACAATCAACAGACAAAATACTAATTCATTAAGTACTAAGTTATCAAAGGAATATTCGAATCATGGCAAAGATCAAAGTTCGTCCATTGGATGATCGTGTGGTTATTCGTCCAGCAGCTTCAGAAGAAGTAACAGCTGGAGGAATTGTGCTTCCCGATTCTGCTAAAGAAAAACCTCAACGTGGTGAAGTCGTTGCTGTGGGAAGTGGCCGTTTATTGGAAAGCGGTGATCGTGCTTCACTTTCAATTGAAGTCGGAGATATTGTTATTTACGGAAAGTTCGGTGGAGTGGACATGGAAGTAAATGGCGAAGACGTGAAGATCCTGCGAGAATCAGAAATTCTTGCGAAGGTTCTATAACGAGCAGCAAATCATTTTCATAATCAGTTGAATCATTGAATATTCAACGCTAGGAGTTTGAATCGTGGCAAAACAACTTTTGTTTGAAGACAACGCGC
>LWDU01032286.1_pt1 | contig 28548 bp, 35 predicted proteins | sample 727161 | NCBI WGS metagenome assembly LWDU01 (sample SAMN04566230, study PRJNA314399) | hydrothermal vent metagenome | isolation source: deep sea hydrothermal plume seawater | place: Mexico: Gulf of California, Guaymas Basin | collected 2004-07-11
ACCAAACTAAAGATGCTGAATTAATCGATGCTTGAATCCTCATTAAGGGAGGAAATAAACGATGAACCGCCCCCCTCCATTGGTTTGGGCTTTATTGATTGCAGGAGTAATCGGGGTATCTTTCGCCGGTGCAATTCTCCAACATCTTGATGAAATCCCACCGTTGATGCGTGCTAGTTGGAGATTACAGATAACAGTCCTGATGCTATTGCCAGTTGCGATCTGGCAGTGGCGAGGGATGGATGACAAAATCAAAGAAAAGATGTTTGAAAAGAAAACTTTACTGATAATATTTGCATCTGGATTTGCTTTGGCAGCACATTTCGCCTCTTGGGTCGCCTCATTAGACCATACCACTCTTGCACATTCACTTTTATTCGTAACGACTCATCCACTCATTGTTTTAGCAGGTCTTGCGATTTGGGTTAGAAAACCAAGTAAACTTGAAACAATTGGTGCGATTCTTGGCCTTAGTGGCGCTATTATCACCCTTGCCGATGTGAAAAATGATGGCAATGTCACCCTACTTGGTGATGGTTTGGCATTCATCGGCGGAATCACGGTTGTTGGATATATCGTTGCTGGAAAAATTCTTCGGGAGTGGATGCCAGTATTTGTTTACGCAGTTCCTGTAACCCTTATCGGAGCGGTAATTCTTGTCCCTTTTTCATTTTTGATGGGAGAGTCGACCGCGGCTTTAGGCTGGGTTGAATCGGATTTACTTGGCTGGTTTGTGTTATTAGCATTCTTAGCCGGTATAATTGGTCACACCGGCCTTAATGCTTGTTTGCGCTGGGTTTCACCGCTCACGGTATCTGTAGCGGTAACTTTGGAGCCGATGATTGGCTCGATTATTGGGTACGTTTTCTTCGATGCTGGAATACCTGGGTTTTGGACTTGGCTCGGTGGACCATTGTTAATTGTTGGAGTTATTTTGGTGGTCAAAGGAGGTGGAAAAAATGAGTTGGATATTGTTGACCAATGACGATGGTATCGATGCGATCAGTTTGCAGAGTCTAGTAGATAGACTCCATTCACGTGGTCACAAAATCATTGTGTTTGCTCCGATGAAAAACATGTCGGCTGTGAGTATGAAACTTAGCTTAGGAATTCCTTTAGACCTCGAACAAAGAAATGATGAAAGAGAAAATGTCCACCAATTCGCATTGGGTGGTTCTCCTTGTGATTGCGTGATTGCGGCCTTGGATGGAGGACTCGAGCGATTATTGCCGGGAATCATTCCAAAATTGGTTGTTTCCGGAATTAATCTCGGTCCAAATATGAGTCAAGATACCTATCATAGTGGTACGATGGCAGCTGCAAGAGAGGCGGGGCTATACGGTATGCCAGCGCTAGCAAGTTCTTGGTCATCGTTCGAACCCGATGGAATGGAGGTCGCCATCGATGCAACCGTTGAACTAATTGAAATTGCTATGGACATTCTACCTGACTTTCCTACAAATTTGAATCGTCCCAATATCGATTTACAAGCTTCACACATCAGCCGTTGGCCCGATGTTCCGCTTCATCCTGCATGGGAAGAAAATCCAATCGATGCATTGAGGACAGCATTTAGTCATGGAGAAATGATTCTCAACCTCAATGTACCACCCGGTTGGAATAGAAAATTCGTAACGACTCGTTTAGGTATGCGCTGGTATCGTAATGCGGTTCGCTTTTCAGAGGATAAGGCGACCTTTACCATCGGTGGCTCTGAAATTGTGCACGATGAGGTTTACCGGGGTGATGCAGATGCGGATGCAAAAGGATTCGCAAGTGTAAGTTGCCTTGCGTCTTGGCCACAGTCCCACCCCTTGGCTTTAGACGACGGCCTATTGACTTGGACTCTTTTGCAGAGCCCAGATGGTTTGCCGGTTTGGCTTCACAACTGAATTGGAATTCCTTGGTCGAGTAAATAGTGAACAATTGTTATACAGGCATTACCTTGTAACCACTCCTTGCCCAAAGATCGTGGGATTCCTCTGGCTGTGTCCAATGCTTTATCGTCGCCTATAATGAATCCGATTTCATCTGAGTGAGATTGCTCTTGATTTGGTATTTCTCCTGCGAATAGACTCGGTGCTTCAGCATCGAGCCTGATGATTGGATGATTCCACTCCTTCAGAGTCATTTCTAAATCGCCCCCACCATCAAAAATACCAGGGTTTCTGCTGACCCAATGACCTCGCGGCGGCATTGGCTGACGTATTACCGCTGCGATTTGCCCAGCGATCGATCTCTCTTCAGCATGGAGTCCTATCAATTGAGAACCTACAAATTTAATTCGCCTTGAAGGACCAGGTCCACCTCCTAAAATTAGGATGACTTCGACGTTTTTTCGAATTCCATGACTGGTGAGTAATGCGGCCATCAATGCCCGAATCAAAACATCCATCCTTCCAGCGCCACCACCAAGATCGTTGAGAGGCAACTTTCCCTTCGACATCGCTCTGGTTCCAACGATAACAAAACGGCGCATTTGATCACCTGTTGTTTTCAATGATGCATCGAATCGATTCACACATATCCGCTTCGGTTTGTAATATGAAATGGGCACCATGGGAATCGATCAACCATGCCCGTGGCTTTTCTGGATCACCTAGATCTTCGAGGCGATTAGCGATTGTGGCGGTCATGCCAGATTTTTGATTTTGAGCATAAGCTCGATGAACCAAATCTTTTTGTTTAATTCCACTCTCTAATTTGAAGCCGATTCGAACCGCGCCCTCACAAAGTTCTTTTAATTCAAGGATGTGTTTAGCCCCTTCGATCAAATCGATATTTAGTCCACTTTGCAATGAGGCGATTTTCCCTTCAATTTGTTCAGAAACCACATAATCCAATACTGCAGCAGAATGAATCCAAACATCGATTTGGTCTTTGGCTAGGGCTTTTAATTCCTTTAACATATTGTTGGGTTCCGGAGCAATTATATTGAGTGGTAGCCAAGTAGGTGCTTCCATACTCGTGACGCCAGATACGCAAGTGACGTCATATCCCTTGCGATATAAATCATCAGCAATCAAATAACCAGTCCTACCAGAACTTGTATTTTGTACCGACCTAATATCATCGATAAAACTTTTTGTTGCTCCTAAGGTTATCACTACTGAAGTTGAATTTGCATTAACCATTTGCCCTAAACGAGCAACTATTTCTTCGTGATGAGGAGTTTTTCTTTTTCCTTCTTCTGCCGAGCCCCACAAAATTAGCACGCCTTGATTTGTGCAATTTTGAACCAGGTCATCGGTAATTGGGTCCGAACCAAGATTAGAGTGCATCGATGGAACCATCATAATAGGAGAACCTTGACCTCTAGCAGCACTCAAAGCCAAGCCATGAACAAATGAAGCCATCATATTGCGAGTTGTTGGAGCAACTAAAATAGCATCAAAGGCAGACAAAGCGCTGAGATCACTATCCCAATCGGTAATTACCTCACCTTGAGTGGCCCATTTTACAGCTAACGGGGTGATTATTTTTTGAGCAGATGGAGTCATGATGGTAGTTAATTTGGCCCCATGGCGCCGCAATTCCCGTCCTAAGCGAACCGAATCGACCGCGGCGATACCACCGGTGACCCCCAATAGGACATGTTTGCCGGCTAACGAAGTGCCTCTCACTTCAACATCGGTGTCTCGCATATTGCATCCTAGATACTTGGCATTCAAGATGGTTTGGCCGTTGCATTCAATTGTGACCTGTTGCTAGAGGTTGGTATGTCGGGGGCTGACCAGATGGTTTTGGCTGGCTCAAGACCAAGTCATTCTTCACCCACCGATGCATTACACAGCCGCTGTTCGATGGTAATGATTGTCGACATCTTTGTAATTGGAATGTTGCTATATCCATATTCATTAGGACCTGCGGGAATCGGTTTGGTTTTATGGTACGGTTATCGAAGAAAGGTTTCGTGGGCTTATTGGTTTGCTCCAATTTTAATGGCCACTGCTTCCTTGTTATTCCTGTTATTATTGGCCGTCCAAATTTATTATCTCTTTAGTGGCAGCGGAGGAAGCATTTTGATGGCATTACTGGTGGGCTGGGCTGCTTTTTCTTCGATTCGATTCATCAGAATCCACTTCCATCCAGTATATCGAATGGGATATTCTGGAATTGGTGTCCATGAATCCGGATTGGAAATACATGAAGGGGAGATGCTTGCTACTTGTCCAGCCTGTTTGGCCGTTTTGGCAATCAATCCACAATTGCTTTCTCTAGAAGATACATGTCCTCATTGTGAGGCTAGATTGGTACGCTCTGAAGAAGAGTGATTTTAACGAGAAGCAAGAGTTAGGTTCTTCCACATGTCTTCAGGGACTTCCATGGCTAATCGAAGGCCACCCATTGCACCCAAGCGAACCGGGTCATCGACCACGTGAACATTTACCTCACCCATATCGGATAGTCTGCGCTCCAGAAGTGCACCAAGGCCTTTAATGCCTGAACCACCACCTGCTAGAACCATGTTTTGGCGGAATTCATCATGGAATTCGGGATTTGATTGTGCGATTAGAAGTTTTGCATTTTCAACGATTGGGTCAACGATTGATTCACAAGCATTTAGCATGCAATCTGTGATGTCAAGTGTCATGGCCTTCCCTTCGATTGAGAAGTCTACCATAATTGGATCATCGGGTGTTGAGGTTGAGACGAAAGAATATTGCTCTTTCCAGCGGCGAGCCCTATCTTTGGTAATTTGGGCACCATTGTATTTTGCTTGTACCTCTGTGATAATTCTATTATCGACGAAATCTCCACCGTAGCCGGTATGCATTTGGTCTCCAGGTCCTGGGATTGTACCGTAAACACGGCAAAGGTCAGTTGTTCCTGCTCCGATATCGATGACAAGAGTGTGGTCGATCATATCGAGAGCATATGCAACCGCGAACGGTTCGGAGATAATCATTGCAGCATTGACCGAACCCGCTGCTGCGTCAAAAATTGCTGTCTTATCGACGTGGCTTGCCTCTGCTGGTGCACCGATTACCGCAACGACTCTATCATATTCTTCAGGGTCAGAAAGACCAATCAGATGAGTGATGAAGTGTGCTATGAAATCACGATCCTCGGGGGTGTCTTTGATAACACCGAGTTCGAGAGGTCGGTACAGATTGAGTGCAAGCCGATTTTTTAGAGCTTCATTCCCGAATAAAACATCTCTTTTTAGAAAATTTCTTGCGATAGGATCCTTTGGTGTTCCAATGACAGTTAATTCTTCTTCTTCGTGATTATCGCTTGAAACCATAACCGAACGGAATGTGCCAAGATCGATTCCAATGTAAAGTACTTCTTCAGCCATGATGACTCGCCTACTTGCCCCATCATGCTTCACCTTATGAACAATACCACGCCTAAGTGTCATTGTACAGTTAGTTTTAGTATCTATAAAGTGATGCACTAGCACCAATTTTCACAGTTTTGGCAATACCATGCTGCATGTTCCGCATATAGTTCTGCCATCGCGCCGCAACCGGTGCATTCTTTGAGAGCATGGTCGCCAAATAATTGCTGAACAATTTGAACATGGTGAATATCATCGATGCCTAATTGTTGCCTCATCGACCACAACATCTGATCTTCAGAAGGTGAAATAATTCCGTCCTCTAAAACCATCTCAACCACTACACGATAGTCGTCGAGCATTCGAATATCTCTAGGATCCATAGATACACCACCTTTCTCCGCTACGATATCGGTACCGCCTGGGTCATCGACAAAGATTACCAATGATGCTGCCTTGAGATTATTATCACGTAATTCAAATAATATTGCCGAACCTTCTTGATTTGCATAAACCAGTTTTGAGTGACGATTGATTACATTGGTGATCGAGCGAGCGGTATCTTCAGCAGACCTTCCTCTGCGCCAGCCGGTTTCGCTTGCTTCATCAAAAACATAGAATTCTGTTCCAAGTCCAGGATATTCCAATCTAATCTCTTCTCCACCATCGAAGCCATTCGCTACGATCGTAATGCTGCCTACCGTGGTGCTGACTAAATTATCATCGTCATCGAAAGAAATCATCAAAGGTTTACGCTCTTCAACCGCTGCGTTGAAATGACCACTCATTCCAGTCATCCATTTATCTTCTAATCGGGTTAAGGATTGCTTTTGACCAGAAGATAAACCCTTGTCTATCCCAAGAATGTTTTGAAGTTTACCTGATTCCATCTCTTGTTTGAATTCCTCAATCATCTCAGAATCTCGTCTAAAATCATCTGGTGGCCCAGCCTTAGTTGGCTGATAATCTGGATCCTTCCATTCGTATTGACACCGTGAACAAGATAGATAACCAGGCATTGATGATGGTTGTTTTTCGCCACCACATCTTGGACAGTCCCCCTCTTCGTTTGCTTGAAGATTTTCCGCGGCCTCGCGCCGACCTTTTCTCATACCAAACCCTGCCATATCTAATCCACAACATTGATTGTTTTTCAACACTCTGTTGTATTTACTACATTTTGGGTTTTTTTTTGCGAATTGCTATCAACTTATCCACAGGGTTCAAGAACACCACTCTTGTCGGCCGCTCTGAGTACTATGCTGCGACAATGCAGGGCCCACGGCCACTTTAGCGGAAATAACTGCCCAACATGCAATGCTGAGGGCAAGTTCATCATGTCTGACAGAGAATCGAATTCACTTGGAAGAATGCTTGCTCTCGTTTTGAGACACGCTCCAGAGAAGTTCGGTGTTGAGATGGATCTTAACGGCTGGGTTAACTCCCGAGAGTTGTCTGAATCTATCCAGAAACAACGCCGTCATTTCCACTGGCTGCGCGGCTGGCACTTCGAAGCCATCGCAAACGCTGATACCAAAGGGCGTTACCAAGTTGAAGGAGAAATGATTCGAGCAACCTATGGTCACTCGATCGAATTGGAGTTGGATCTTCCGACCGATAATATTCCTGAAGCCCTTTATTGGCCATGTGAAACCGAAGCGGTCGACACCCATTTGGAACTCGGCATTACCGCAGGCGATAGAAATCACGTCCATCTTTCGAAAACCATCGCTAATGCAATGGAAGCAGGGCATGTGCGAATATCTCGACCCGCAATTCTAGAGGTAGATACTACCCGAGCAGTCGCCGATGGCCAAATTATCTGGCGAGCAGGCACTACCGTTTTCTTATGTGAGGAAATGCCAGCGGATTATCTCTATCACGTCGGATCCGATGACCCGATGATCGAAGAGATTGTCGCTCAATGGGTGCTCGATGAAGAAGCTGAAGCAAAAGCAAAAGAAGAAGAGTGAACTCACTCGGAATATTTGCCGCAAGAAGCACAGAATCCGAGTTCTGCTTCAATTAAGCCACCACAGGATTTACACGAATTGGAATCTGAAGATAGACCCGATTTCGGATTTTCGGCACTCGGAGCATCTGGCATTGCTAATGCTTGAACGATTTGAAGAGGGTCAGAGCCAATCTTTTCTAGTTGCTTGAATCTATTATTGAATAAGATGGCTTCTTGGATGGCAACTTCTAGTTGCCATTGTCTTTGTTCTCTTTCTTGCTTGTCTGAAATTTGCTCGCAGTCATCCAGTTCAGCCTGCATATGGCGGATGAATTCATCAATGGATGCCGAATTGGTCATAGCACCCCCTAAAGCCCTCTCCCATTTCAAACAAATGGAAACCAATTAGATGTTGACCTTTTAGCCACGGGTATGAGCGGGGTGGTTATCATCAAATGGGGTGGTGGTCTCATCACTCAAAAGGACAAATTGTGTACAGTAAACCAACATGTATTGGATTCCTTAGCACGAGTTGCTGCAAACTGTTCTAAAAAATTAGTTATCGTTCACGGTGCTGGTTCCTTTGGACATATCAAGGCCAAGCAATATCGACTTTCAGAGGGTGATATTGAAGGGCATGATCAAAAGGATGGAATCAACATTGTACGCAAAGATATGTTATTGTTAAATTCAAAGGTTATGGATTCATTGAAGAATGTCGGTTTGAATGCCAAAGCATTCCCACCACATTTATGGGCAAATGGATTTGGACCAAATTTTTCTGGCAAGTTGCCCATATATGATGGCATTACCGTAGTATTCGGCGATGTTGTCCCTGATGAATCCCAAGGTTTTGGCATTTTGTCTGGTGATGACCTCGTGCTGAGGTATGCTCTTGAAACTCCCAATGTTGAACGAGTTGTTTTCGCAATCGGCGGTGTAGATGGTTTGCTAAGGGTTCCACCTAGCCGAGCTGGAGCTGAAGATTTGATCGAATTTTGGTCTGAAGATATGGAATTTGAAGGTGAACATGCTTATGAAATCGATGTTACTGGTGGAATTGGCTTGAAAGCCACTAGAGGTGCTTTTATCGCCAATAATGGCATTGAAGTATTGATGGTAAACGGTGAAAAACCAGATAGACTTCTCTCTGCCATCGAAGGTAAACCGGTCAGAGGAACTAGAATAATTAGAAGGAACTCTTGATGTACTGGTCGCGAACCCCAGATATTTAGAGGAGGTGCTTGGTTATGGCTAGTTATCAAATTCACGATGTCCCAACCATTGCTGTGGACGAACATTTTGCTGCGGTATTGAATGGCGGTGACGCGACTCAAGAAGCGATGATGGCTGAAGCGATCATAGTGGTTGATGAGCAAGACAATGTCCTCGGACCAATGACCAAAGTTGAATCTCATAGTGGCGCAGGCTCTTATCATCGAGCATTTTCGGTTCTACTATTCGATAGCAGTGGCCGTTTATTGCTGCAAAGAAGAGCGTCAGATAAAATTACTTTTCCATCTGTTTGGGCGAATTCTTGCTGCTCACATCCTTTACATTGTGATGAAGAAATGGATTTGGTCGATGCGCTGGGAGTTAAACGGGCAGCGGTGCGAAAACTCGAGCAAGAGTTGGGCATCAGCCCGAACCAAGTCCCTTTGAAGGATTTTCAATTTGTGACCCGTATGCGTTATCAAGCTCGCCAAGATGAAACTTGGATCGAAAGAGAAATAGATCACTGCTTGGTTATTCATGCAGATGTAGATTTAAATGTTAATCCAAATGAGGTCAGCGAAACCAAATGGGTTAGTCAATTTGACCTTGAGGAAATGTTGGTCGCCCAAGACGATGAAAACATAATTGCACCATGGTTTAGATGTATTGCTGCTCGTGTAATGACCGATGATTGGTGGACTCCAGGAATGGTATCAGAAGATGAGATCATTCATGATATGGGTGATGTGTCTCATATGTTACCAGGTGCAATCGGTGCAGATTTGATGACCAGTATTGCTGAGGTAAAAGGTTTGGTCGAACAGAGAATTGAACGTGCGCTCACCGCGACTTCACATGCTAGACTTTCAGGAGCAATGATGCATTTGGTCGAAGGCGGTGGAAAGAGGATGCGGGCGACTTTACCTTGGCTTGTCGCCAAGGCTGTCGGAGATACTCACTCCGGATTATTAGATGTCGGAGCAGCAATTGAAACAATTCATAATTTCACTTTGGTCCATGATGACATCATGGATGATGATGATGTCCGAAGAGGAAGGCCAGCCGTTCACATTGCTTATGACCTACCGACCGCAATAAATGCAGGTGATGCAATGCTTGCAATTGCATTTGAAGCGATGGCGGTCGCAGAAGGAATTGAACCCGTTCAATTGCCATTTTTGATTAAGAGAATTGGTCGAATGGTCCGCAGGGTTAGCGAAGGTCAGCAATTAGATATCGAATTTGAGGGAAAAATCGCAGTTGAAGAAGACGAATATATCGAGATGATTCGCGGAAAAACAGCTGTGATGTTCCTAACTTGTGCAGAAATTGGTGCCCATTTAGCAGGGGCGGATGACGAGGTTATCGAATGCATGCACGATTGGGGACTAGCGCTCGGTCTCTGTTTCCAATTGATGGATGATTTGATCGATGTTTTGAGTGATTCAGATACACTCGGGAAACCAAGTGGTTCTGATGTTGCTCGAGGAAAGAGAACTCTGATGGTAATTAATGCACTAAGGCAACCAGAAAGTCCGATTAAGGATAATTTGTTAGCCGCATTAGGCAAAGGCAATGCTGCTTCAAAATCCCAAGTAAATTCTGCTCATCAGGCGTTGGACGAGTTAGGTTCGATTGCTTATGCTCGGAAAAAGGCTGAGTCCTATCACCAAGAGGCGCATCGGTGTTTAGATCGATTGGATGATAATCCCGGAATTGTCGCCCTGCGAGAACTTACCGATTTGCAACTCAAGCGGTTGTTCTGAATCAATGGATTCAGTACCCTACGGATAATTCAAAACCAAGGTAAATCTAATCGATTAAAATCGCGATTTTAGTTAAATCGAGAGAGCAACCCAATTATTCTTCATAGTATGATTCTGGATTCGGGTCCGGCTTCAATCCCTTGCGGGTTCGTATTTCACCGACAACTTTAGCGAATAACTGAGGGGGCAATGCATCGAATCCGATGTTTTCGGAGTTCCACACAGCACGTCCTTGGGAAGCAGCACGGATATCGTTTGAGAATCCGAATGTTTCTGCAACTGGAAGTGTTCCAATAACTGTGGTAACCTCGCCTTCACTAGGCATATCTTCGATAATTCCACGGCGGTTGGAAATTTCGCGGGTAACCTGGCCGAGCCAATCATTAGGAACTGAGACGTGTGATCTTTGCATAGGTTCCATCAAAACGGTTCGAGCACGCATCATAGCGCCTTTAATTCCGTTTCTTACAGCAGGAATAGTCTGTGCTGGGCCACGGTGAATTGCATCCTCGTGGAGTTTTGCATCGACTAGTCGAACCATCATTCCCATGACAGGTTCATCAGCAACTGGTCCTTTTTTGCAGACTTCGTTGAAAGCTTCGATGATAAGTTCCTTGGTTTCGTGTAGTCCTTGGATACCTTTTGTATCGTTAACTAGTACATTTGTACCAAAGATGGCATATGTTTTCCGCATTTTATCTTTGTCAAGTCCATACTCAGCAAACTGTCGACCGAGTTCCTTAGCATCGTTTGGTCTGACGTTTCCATTCTTAAATTTTCCATCTCGGAGTGCGCTGACAACCTCAAGAGGAAGTGCTTCACATTCCATCATGAATCTGTTGTGGCGGTTAGGTGATTTTCCTTCGAATGGACGACCGTGGTTATTGCCTTCGACCGATTCTCGATAAACGACGATTGGTGGGCTGACATTGACCTTGATATTTTGTTCTTCTTCAATTCTGTAAGTTGTAATTTCCAAGTGTAGTTCTCCCATACCTGCTAGCAATGCTTCTCCAGTTTCTTGGTTGGTAGTAACCTGAAGAGATGCATCAGATTTAGCCAATGAGCGCAGAGCATCGATGAACTTTGGTAAGTCCTTCATGCTCTTTGGCTCGACAGCAACGGTAACAACAGGGTCAGAATAGTGCCGAATTGCTTCGAATGGTGTGAATTCTGGGTCACTAGATAATGTGACACCAGCAGCTGCTGAACGAATTCCTGTGAGTGCTGCAATATTCCCTGCAACTACTTTTGGTACTGGAATTCGGTCGCCTCCAACCATCATCGATACTTGTTGTACCCGTTCTGGCTTTGCAGCACCGATTGCGTAAATAGATTCACCTTGATTGATTGAACCTGAATAAATACGGCCGACAGCGACTTCTCCAGCGTGTTGGTCCATCCAAATCTTGGTTATCATCATAGTCAATTCAGCATTAGGGTCACAAGTTAGCATTGCTTTAGCAATTGGAGATTCCATGTCTCCAGTCCAAATATTCGGAATGCGGTAAGGTTGTGCCTCAACCGGTCCTGGTAATTTGTGAACTGCCATATCAAGAAGGACTTCGTGAACAGGGGCTTTCTTTGCAAGATCTTTTTGATTCTCGTCGTGACAATATTCAAAAATATCCTTGAATGAAATGCCTGACTTTGCCATGTAAGGCACAGTAATTCCCCAGTTGTGGTAAGCAGAACCGAATGCGACTGTTCCATCTGCGACTGATACTTGCCATGCTTTCTTGAATTCTTCAGGAGCGAATTGGCGAATCAACTTATTGACCTTTGCAATTGTTTCCTTGAATCTCTCCATCATGTCTTCAGGTGTGACCTGCAATTCATTGATTAATCGGTCGACCTTATTGATGAAAAGAACAGGTTTTACCTTTTCCTTTAGGAGGCATTGGACCTTCTACAGCACAGGCCAAGATGAAACACCCGTCGACTGCACGCATAGCTCGAGTAACGTCTCCACCAAAATCTACGTGACCTGGTGTGTCGATGAGGTTGATCAGATAATCGGTACCATCAATGGCGTGAACCATCGAAGCAGATGCTGCATTAATCGTAATTCCGCGTGCAGATTCTTGCTCATCGAAATCTAGAACTCGGCTCTTTCCAGCCAATTCCTCGGACATCATTCCGGCACCTGCAATCAGGTTGTCAGAAAGTGTTGTTTTTCCGTGGTCGATGTGAGCAGCAATGCATAGGTTTCTGATTTGAGGCAGAATGTGCATTACTTCGGTTGCCTTCTTGATGTTGTCTTCTTTACTTGGGCCACCTTGAAGGGGTTTATCAAAGCAACTCCTGTGGAATTGACTAAAACGCAATGCAGCGGACTAATTTTAAGGTTTAAGCCAATGCGAATTTAGCATTGTTCATATCACTGAATAAATCATTGATATCTACCCTAATTGAAATTATTGATGTTTTAAGTTCATTGATATTATCATTGATCGTATCCTTTGAAGAATCGATGTTTTCCTTTAACTCTTTACGTGCTTTTGCCATCTCAAAAAGGGCGTTTCTCATCGCCTCTCGACAAAGGGAAACCCTTTGTTCAAATGAGGCAGTATCCACATCTTTTAATTCTAGTAATCTCGCAGACCTCTTGTATTTCATGTCGAGTTTTGAAACCACGATTGAATGATCTGGTGTTTTCTTAAGGTTTGATGTGATGCCGATTAATGATAAGGTCTTGATCCACCATTTTGTAGGGTCAAATTGATACCATCTAATTCCATTGCGATAATCCGCTTGAAATTGGTGATGAAAGTTATGGTAGCCTTCACCGAATGTAAAGAATGCTAACCAGAACGAATCTTTGCTGGTATTCTCATCCGAGTATGGCTGAGTTCCCCAAATATGAGCTGCAGAATTTATCAGAAATGTTCCGTGGTGAACGAAAACTGTTCTGACCAATCCGCCGTAAACCAATCCGCCAACAGCGGTTGGTAACCCACCAATCAAAAATCCAATCAGAGCAGGCAATATCCATCCCGATACTCCACCGATAATGAATATATTTCGGTGTTGCCATTGAATGATTGCACTCTTTTCTAAATCCTTTACATTGGTAAAATCATTCTGAAATAGATCTTCTTCGATCATTATCCAGCCCATGTGAGAGTAAAAGAATCCGCGGGGTGCTGAATATGGATCTTTATGGGTGTCTACAAATTTGTGGTGATTCCTGTGGTCACTCGACCATTCGATAATGGAATTCTGGAATGCTCCTGCCCCAAAGAATGCATAAAGAAAAACAAGTGGCCAAGCAGCTGTATGAGATCTATGGGCAAATAGGCGGTGATATCCTGCGGTTATGGATAATCCACAAGCATAGTACATTCCTACGAAAATGATCCCTTCAGTCCAACCAGGTGGGCCGAAATAAAGCCAATGTAATACGACTCCAATAACCGAAACGATTGGCATTCCAATCAAAAACGATGAGTTGAGCCAATTGATTTTGGTCGGTGATGCAACTTCTCCCATAACCCGGGCTACGACATACTCTATTTGACCGTTGAGGCTTACATGTTGGCCTTTTTGCTTGATTAACACACTAGGTGTATCAACGAGCACTTGATGCAATGCGCTGTACTTCTTCTTTCTTGCCTACTGCAAAAGAGGTTACATCGCCTTTACTAGCCTTAGTTAACTCATTGATAATACATTGAGTCAATGTGCGCTTTGACTTCGATGTTCCTTGTTGAGCACCCTTTGCAAGGTTGCCTAGTGCGACATCGAGTCTACGTGAAGGTGAACTGTCTACAGCCTTTGGTTGAGAGACTGCACCAAATTTAATTCTGGTGATTTCTTCCATTGGCGCAGCGTGTGAGATCGCTTCGACAAATATTTGAAGTGGGTTTTCGCCAGTTTTCTCAGCAATACTATCTAGTGCTGCTTCGAATGCTTTGAGTGCGCCCATTTTCTTCCCGGTATATTTTCCGGTTCTCATCAACTTGTTGACGAATCGCTCAACGACGGAAAGTTTTTGCTTTCCAAACCAAGCATTGGCATGGCGTCCACCGGTATGTGGGACTCCGACGGTTGAGAGATTGATATATGGTGCTAGACCTGGGTCTCGGCAAACAATATCAGAGGTGTCGTACTTGCCAAAGACAAGTGTCCCGATACCAGCGATTGGCTTTACTTCTTCTTCAGGCTCTTCTTGAGCCTCTTCTTCGATAGGGGTAGTTTCTTCAGTCATAACAATTCAACTCCTATTCAACGAATTGGTTTCTCCTTGCGTCCACGGACCATCTCATCTAGAGAAACGCCGTTTACTTGGATAACCTTGTAACGTACTCCTGGAATATCTCCGTACGAACGACCCATGCGTCCACCGATTCCTTCTACCATCACTTCATCGTGTTCGTCGATGAAGTTGATAGCACCATCGCCAGGGGCGAAGGCTGTGAGTTTGTTTCCGTTCTTGATCAAGGAAATCTTGACCGCTTTTCGGATTCCTGAGTTAGGTTGCTTAGCTTCGATACCGACTTTTTCGATAACGATACCCTTTGCTTGAGTAGAACCTGCTAGTGGGTCGTGCTTGGCGCGCAACTTGAGCATGCGCTTCTTATATCTACGATCAGACCACCTAAATTTTTGGCGGTCCTTTGCCATCTTGGTTCCAGCGAACAATCCACGACCCATGATAATCACTACTGTGAAGCAATTTGCCGACCTACCTCCCCTATTTCATGGTGCCGATTGAATCGGGTGTTATGAACGGTACACGAGATGGCAATCCATCAAGTGCCAATGTTCTTGAGGATTCCCCCTCAGCAGGGTATTATGGCATTGCGAGACCTGCTGGGTGCAGCGAGGATTATTTCTGATGAAATGAGTGTGCTGCATGATATTTTTGACTTTTCAAATGCCGAGGGTCACCCATTATTATTATTCGATAACATCAAAGAATCTCCAGGCCATAAAGTCACTCTCAATATATTGACTAGACCAAATCTATGCGCTGCCTTATCGATTGCGCCGGAGCATTTCATCGACCTCTTGGCGTGGGCGATGGCGAATCCAAGTCAGCCAAAACTCGTTGAAAATGGTGAGGTATTAGAATGTCCACAAAATTCAATCAACCTCACCAAATTACCAATTCCACATCATTGGCCAGAGGATAGAGGCCGATATATGTCGGCGAGTGTAATTATCGCTGAATATGATGGAATCCGCAACATGTCCTTCCATCGACAATTTCTGCGTGACCCAACACACTTGGTCGTCAGACTTGTGCCACGCCACCTGCGAACGATGACAGATAAAGCCCGTTCAAACGGTGAGGAGGTTAATATTGCCATTATCAATGGACCAGATCCTGTGGTCCTATTGGCTGCGGCAATGAGTTTTGATCATAACTTAGATGAGTTGACGGTTGCAAATTCTCTCCACCAAAAGATTTACGGCTCAGCATTAGAACTAATCAAATTGCCAAATGGCATCGCTGTTCCAGCCGATTCCGAATATGCGATGTGGGGCCGCATAACCCTCGAGGACGACGATGAAGGCCCGTACGTTGATATTACTGGGACAGTTGACGAAGTTCGCCAAGAACCAGTTATCGAAATCGACGGAATTACCCATCGGAACAATCCGATATTCCACGCTTTAATTCCAGCAGAGGCAGAACACAAAACTTTGATGGGTCTGCCTAGAGCACCAACAATTAAAGCTGCGGTCAACGAGGTTTGCGAGTGTTTGGACGTTTATATGACCGAAGGTGGCGGGGGTTGGTTATCGGCAGTAGTCAAGATAAAAGTAAACAATGAGGGTGATGGCAAGCGAGCGATAGAGGCCGCATTAGCAGGGCATCGCTCGATGAAAATGGTCACCATCGTTGATGAGGATATCGACATTACCGACCCGGTGAGGGTCGAGTGGGCTTTGATGACAAGATGGCAACCTGATATCGATTCAATTATCCTTTCGAATCAAAAGGGCTCAAGCCTTGACCCTTCAAGGCATGAGGACGGAAAGACCGCAAAGATTGGTATCGATGCAACAATTCCTTGGGGTTCCGACAAGACAGGCTTCACCTCGGTTCAATAGACGTGAGAATAATGGATAGTAGTAGCCAACTTCAACATCCTCGGAGAAATCTTGGGACTAGGCATCGCTCTCAAGCAGATCGTTTCGTTAAGTTGGCAAAAATGGATCCAGAGCGAGCGCAACAAAATTTAGCTTGGGCCGAACAAAACGCTCAACAAGCGGTTCTTTACGATTTTACCGATGAACGAAATTGGCGAAGCCTAGCCCAAATTAAACACCTTCTAAATGATGGAGAAGGTCTATCATTGGTTCTAGAAGATATTTTTATCGTATTGGGTAGAGATGCAAACCAATTGAATCAACTCAAAGATATCGACCATCTTGAATTGGGGCTAGAATTATTGGAAGCGGCTTTCTTGACCGATCCTTTGGATCCTGAAAAGTGGTTCAAAAACCTGGGTCAAGAGAGCCTAGAAAAATTCGCTATTCGCTGTAGAAGCCTTGATTTTAGTGACCAAAGAGCCAACATTATTTATGGCCGAAGGTTGGAAAGAATAAGGTCTGCAGGTCATGAAGTTCTCTTCATCGATTTAGTCAAACATTTACTTGCGCATCGACCTGCAAACCACGAATTATGGATGGATTTAGGCCGGCTCCACGAGAGAAGAAGCGAAATCGATATGGCTTGGATGTGCTATGACCACGTTCAGCAATTACGACCAACCCAAACGGTTCGCGATGAATTCCTAATTCGATTAAAAACCGCTATGGATGGCGAAAAGGCCCAGCCTTGGTCCGGGCCTTCTCTAGACAGTAGAACCGATTTCCTCGATAGAATGACAAATTTAAGTCAATCTATAACCGAAGTTCCAATTGAAGAAATCGAAGAACAAGAAGAACAAGAAGAACCTCGAATTGATCCAGACCTTGTTAGATTACAAAATCTCCTGGCAGCAGGGGAAGCTGCAGAGGCATTCTTCCTAGCGCGCTCATTGGTAACCAGCGGCGAACAATGGGCAGAACAATGGATGAAGAAGGCTCAAGATATGCTTGGCCTGCAATAATTCAGTAGCACTCTTTGCAACAGCAAATGTTGATCTACTCTTTGAGAGTCATTATGTCGGTGACTCGGTCTGTCCAAATTTTTGTAACTTCACCCGACGACGCCGATGCACACAGTGCAGCCAACATCGCATCTTCGACTTGGTCTGGATTCGCCAGCAAATTCTTGAAAAGTTCGGTTTTTTTGAGTTTTTTTGCCAGTATCATCAAGGCGCGCAGATCCGGCCGTTCTTCACCACCAAAGCCATTGGTTGTGTTTTCAATACACCAAGTTAGAACTCCATAAATATCCTCGGGATGAACTTTGAGTGTTGGTGCATCCTCACCAATACTTCTAGGCCCGGATTTTGCAACTTGGTCGGCGAATGGTTCTGCTTCTTCATCGATAAAATCAGCCGAAATTTCCACAAAAATCGCTCCTGCTTCAACCGCTAAATCAGTTTGGCCAGCGATAATAGCATGAGCATGTGAATTGAATGAGTTCCTAGCAGCATCGAATAGATGGCCAAAACCGATCATTATTCTAGCAGCTTGAATTCGTGAAATCGCGATGGTTTCGTGAGCATGACCAGCGTGTCTAGAGATTTCTCCATGTACGTGTAGAGCCATCATATTTTCGTCGATAGCAATATGGAAAGCAGCTTTATTAAGCAGTGAAATATCGTGGTCGCGACTGGCTTTTGCGACTGATTTAAGTCGAGTTTCCGCCCAAGCCAGGTCTTCTCTTGCCTCATCTATATTGTTGAGTTCGAAATTTACCAAGCCTCTTTCCATTCGTAGTCTACCTTCTAGTGTCAGGTCCCTAGTCTCAGGATCTCTAACTACATCGAGTGCTTGTTCGATCATCTCAATATTCAACACACCCTCGATCCTTGCTTCTACAAGTTCTAAAACACGTAACTCGGCTGGGCTTAATTTTGGTCGTAGAAATTCTGTGATTTCACTACCCATTACAATTCCCAACTCTGCTACTCCAAGCCAGGTCTTCCAACCCATCTTATCCAAGAGGGGTTGAAGGTCTCTTTCACCTTTGTCATAAGCATGAACTATTTCTTCTGGATTCACTTTGAAGACCTCTTTGTATTTGCTAAGATATTGATGAATGCAGATTCAGCAGCTGTTCGGTCCGATTTACCAGTCCAGCCTGCTGCGCCGTCATGTCCTCCACCTTCACCGCCAAGTTGTTCGGCTAATTGCTCCATCATTTTACCCAAGTGGACTCCTTCGATTGTGGAAGAGCGAGGCGCTCTAGCAGTCAATCTAGTCAATCCATCACGATATCGAGCAACAACTGCGACTTCGCATCCTGCTTGGACCAATAGCCCCGCAATCCTTCCTTCGAGAATTCCACCATGGGTAATTCCAAGGTTCCATTTGTTAACTTCATGTGATTTTACTCGACTTAAAGCCTTTAGAATTGCGCCTCTATCCGATGCAGTAATGTCATCTTGTTGAATATGTTCGACAAATTCTTGATATTCAAAAGTGCCACCACTAATGAGATCAGCCCCACATTTAAGTGCGTCAGCATCAGCGTGACGGAATCTACCTGTATCAGTTATTAGTCCAGCGAGTAAGAGTTTCCTGACTTCATCGGTCAAACTCGTTGGAGAGAATTCGCTTAGATATTGAAAAATTATTTGTGTTGTACTACGGGCATTACTTTTAATTTCAAGATCGCCTGGTTTGAAATCCCAATTTGAAGTTGAATGATGATCGATAACACAAATGGGTATGCCTTCTGGAAGGGTCATGCCGGTTTGACCCATTGCAGCAGCATCTACGATGATGATGCCACCAAGATTCTCTGGCCATGGTGAATTTTCCTTTAGTTTCCTGAATGGAGCGGATAATTCAGCACATAATTTGTTTGGCAATCGACCCATATGAAGTCCACATGCCATCAGCGTTGGGTGTGATGATGCTAAAGAAATTGCAGAACCAATTGTATCCATATCGCCGTTTGCTCCCGCCAATACGGGAACAATACCTTCTTTGGTAGCGCTTTGAATCCAATCAGCTAATCGCTGCAATATTATCCCTCAAGACTTTGTTTCAACTGCTCATAGGTGGTAATTAATTCAGCCTCTTTTTGAGCCATGGTGGTGGTTGCACTTTTCATTTGAGCCAATGTCATCTCCAGATCTTCTAGCAATTGGTCCCGATTTTCGACCTCGATCATAACCGATCCCATCTGGCGATGAAGTGCGAATTCTTTTGGCTGATTTTTTACTGCTAAAACAGTCGCTTCAAGTTCTCTCAGTTGTGCGTTTAAGCTAGCCATTTGTTGACGTGCTCCTTGCACTTGGGCTACGACCATCTGCATTTGTGCTCCTTTGTCCATATTGGGTCTCACTCCTTAGGGGTAGAAGAATCCATCACCTGAATCACACTTTCAGCAATCAATAGGCTCCGCATTCTCGTATTCCAAATAGCTCGCAAATCCTTTGCTCGAGATTCGCATAGATTCATTTCCAAAATTCTTCCATCAACAAAGGTCTTTTGTTCGGTTGAAAGGCTTGCAGCCAAGGCTGCAACATGTGGTGAGTCCACCCTGAGACGGGCGGTCCACATCGGTGGTTTCACTCCTCTTCTTCGAGCTCACCTGCACTTAAAGCGCGCTCGTATTCGATTGCTGCTTCTTGTGCGATGTAAGCCATGTCTGCGGTAGTTGCACCGTCAGTATTTCGGCGAATAATTCTGTTATTTGCATCGGATGCTCGGGTATAAGGTTCCCATGCACCTCCTGCAAAGGTGTGGTCACACTTGGAACAACTCCAGATCCCTACGGATCTACGTGTGACTCTGCGGTATTGGCACACCGGGCAGGTGTACTTTGCAGATTTTTTCTTCAGAGCGACACCTGCATTTCGTCGTACGCTAACACCGTAGCGTGCACCGAATCTAGCGGTTAGTCCAGCCTTCTGGGTTCTCTTTGCCATGTGTTTAGGCCTCCTTGGAGTTTACAAGTTCAGCGAGTTCGGCACAGCGGGACTGTGCGACCTCAAGAATCTCTGCGAATTCGGCGGGCGTTAAAGTCCCTCTTAATCCCTTCTGCAAAGAATGGAGGTGTCCTTCATCACCTAGGGTGATGTGGATGCGCTCGTCGCCACCTAACTCTTCTTCTTCATTTGCATCGAGAACATATCGACCGCCAACTCTTGTGAAAGAGGCCATGGTCGGTGTCATCGAAACTGTTAGAGGGTAATCTTCACCGATATCGAATCGCTCAGCAGGAACTATTGCAGTTCGCAATGCTGCGATTGCACCTAAAGCGCATGCATCGAAGATATTTCCTTGATCGGATAATACGTGAATATCTATCATTACACCTAGGACTTTTTCACCTGGGATAATACATAATTTATCCATGTCGATACAGTTGGACTCTCGGATTCCACGATCTACGACTCGACTTAATTCAATCGATTCTGGAGAAGGCGGTCCTGGTTCGTATTTACGGCCTGCGATTGGTCGCAATTCAGCACTGCACATGAGTGATCCCTGTGCTGGCCGGTCTGGCCAAGGTGTTCGCATCTCGAATTTTACACCAGCATAGATGATGGTATCTCCCCAAGTGACCTTTGCACTACCTTCAGCATTGTAGAGGCAGTCGGTTTCTAGGGTTAGTTCACGTGCTTCGAATTGGGCTCGGCCATCGATTCGTTGATCTTGAGCTGCAAGGTTTGCCAATTCTTGGCGAAGCAGACTTGGTACTAGTGCCACCATCTAAACTCCCCCTCCCATCTTTTGTTCGTATCTACGCTTTAGAGCATCGATTTGAATAGCGTGGATTTCCTTTGCTGCTTTCATATTGTATTCTAAGCAGGTATTATACTCCTCTACCGATAGATCGCCATCCATTTGTAAGAATGCGATTTCACCGGTTGTTGGAAGGATTCCCATCGGTAGGTCGGCTTGACCGTAGTTATCTTCTGCTTTGTCTAGGTCCAATACCACGGTATCTTCGACCTTTCCGGCAGCGACTCCAACTATCATATCTCGCATTGGAATTCCAGCATCAGCCAAAGCGACCGCTGCAGCGGTAAGACCTACACATCGAGTTCCAGCTTCAGCAGCGAGAATCTCAATTTCGACACGGATTTTTGAGCGAGGGTATCTTTCGACTAAAACTACGCTTTCAAGTGCTTCAGCGGTAACCTTGCTGATCTCACGAGAACGACGATTGAATCCGGGACGGATTCTGTCGCTGGTAGAGAATGGTGCCATATTGTAGCGTACGTCGATGACGGCACGGTCTTGGCGTTGAATTTTACGAGGGTGAGCTTCCATTGGCCCATAAACTGCACAAACAGCAATATTGAGGCCATGCTTTACCCAAGCAGAACCATCAGCAGCCGGAAGCACTCCTGCTTCGATAACTACCTCTCTCATCTCATCGACCTTACGACCATCGAGTCGCAAGCCATCTTCGCGTAATAATTGTATATCTCCGTAACCGCCCATTCAAGCAACACCTCCTGGTGCATCGTTCATCAAAGTCGCTAAGGACTGTGAAAAGTTGGCCATGTGGCCTTGGTTGCGTACTAAGTCTAGGACCTTACGCATGAATGCGGTGCCATCTTCACCGCCATCGACCCAAACTCTGCCGTTTTCTGCCACGATAATGCGGCAGTCACTCGCTTCTTTGAGAGAGCGAAGAGTTTCGTCGTTTTCGCCTCGTAGGCGAGAGATTAGATTCATTGAAATTTTTGACATCACTCCTTCTTTGAGCCGACGTAAGCCAACACCTTTCATTGTGAGCACAACATTGTGGGCCTCATCGACCTCTTGTACTCGAGCGAGCATGACATCACCGACATCCATTTGCTCTCGCGCTGCACCGAATTCGACCTTCCAAGGTGCTAATGACATTGGTAGTAATCCATTAAATGGGCCGTTAACATCTGCGAACCAAAGATTGTTTCGCACACTTTCGACCACTCCGATGACTAGGTCACCAGATCTTGGCATATAAGCGGCGTTGACCGGGTCTACCGATATGACGCCATTGAGTTGTTGGACCCAGCCTAAGCGGGTCGCTATGATTTCTGAGCCTTGAATTAAGGCTCCTGTTCCTGCTCGCACTCCAGAAGCGGCCCCGATGGCCTCCCCAGGAGCAACGAGGCGCAGCTCGGCGCCTGTTCCTGATACTGACATTTCTTGTCTCCAAACCGCCCGACCTGCCCACCCATGATAAAGCAGACGCATGTTGAGGCTGGTCAAAGTTCCTTAATTTCAGCCTTGTTCGTTATACCATTGACCTTTCCGATTAGGCTACTAGCGTAGCCAGGAGGACATTCGATAATACAAGCCCAATCCCCGTTGGATAACCACTCTTCTTTGTCCATATATTTGCGCAATAGTTTCCCAGCACCACCATAGGCTTCGGCAGGAATTCTGAATGCGATTCTAATCGGTTCAAAAGATAATGGAATCAAGGGTTTTAGTACCGCAATGGATCGACCGAGAACCTGCTCTCATCAAGGGCCAATTCTATTCTTGTTCGAGGGTGAGGAGTTTTTGCTTTGGGGTCGATTGCGGTTGAATGAATTTCATGAATGATTTGTTGGCGTTTTTCCTCGACCAAACCTTTGCGTTGGTTAGTGGTCAATTGGATGTTACCCTTTTCCAAAATTTTAATTGTGATTTGGGTAATATCTTGAGTTTCAAAAGTTTTCTCAATAATTTCTCCAGTTGGCCTATCGCCGCCTCTTGCATCGTGCCAGACCTCGTCGGTCGCAAGAAAATCATCAATGTTTACCGATGAAGGGTCAGCCTTGAATTGGTCGACCAATTCCGGGTCACAAAGAATTTCATAACGCTTACCGCCATACTCCCAACGAGCAAGAACTGCTTCGTCGAGACTTACCATGACTATACTCACTCCTCGATTGGTTTCAACCGGTCGATTTGTTTGTTGACCGCCGTACGGTCTAAGATACGATAACCTTCACCGTCGATGACCGAAACCTCAACCGCTTCACGGTTCAAGTCAGAATCATTAGAATTTCGAAGGGCTTCTAGTCCAAGTTTCATCGCCGCATTGAGGGTCATATTTTCTTTCCAATTCTTTTCGAAGAATTCGATGACAGTATTGCGGCCACTACCGATTGCACCTGCATGATATGATTGGTACGCTCCTGACGGATCGGTTTCAAACAAATGAATTCCATTAGCGTCGACACCGCCAATGAGAAGGGCGGTACCAAACGGTCGCGAGCCACCATATTGGGTAAAAGATTGCTTAAAATCACAGATTTTTTTGGTCAAAACATCAACAGGAACAGTAGCAGCATAGGTGATGCGGTTGATCTGTGCCTCCACTCTTGCTCGGGCAACCAATTGGCGTGCATCAGCAACCAATCCACTGGTTGCAATTCCAACGTGGTCATCGATTTTAAACATTTTTTCAATTGATTCAGGGATGATTAATCTGCTGGCGATTCGCTTATCACAAACCAATACGACCCCGTCACGGAATTTTAATCCAGCAGTCGTAGTACCACGTTTAACAGATTCTCTTGCATACTCAACTTGGAATAATCTACCCTCAGGGCTGAAGGTTGTAATTCCATGGTCATATCCTCTTCCACTTGGCTGCATCAAGTCCACCTCTGGTCGCTGTCCGGGTCGGGGTCTTATCAACCTTGGCGGCTTAGCATCACCGATGAAGGTCGCAGTTCTATCCAGCGGTGGTAAGGATAGCAATGCAGCATTATGGTGGGCTCAATGCCAAGGTTGGGAGGTTACCCATCTGGTCACTATGTTGGTTCAAGGCGATGACTCCTGGATGTTTCAAATTCCCGGCACTTCGATGGTTGAGCAACAAGCCGCCCTTTGTGGTATAGAATGGATTTCAGTCGAGACTAACGGAGCAGCAGAAACCGAAGTAGATGATCTTCAAAAAGCACTTTCAAAACTAAACATAGACGGGATAGTAGCTGGGGCATTAAGATCCGATTATCAAAAAACTAGATTGGAGCGCATGAGTGAAAAACTCAATATTAAATCTTTCAATCCACTATGGCATCAAACGAGCATGAACCATATGAACGGATTGGTCGAAAACGGCTTCAAAATTATGATCACAGGAGTGTCTGCAGAAGGGTTAGATAGAGATTGGCTCGGCCACATTTTAACTGCGGATTCTCTGGGTGAATTGGCTGACCTTGCTGCGAAATATAGATTTCATGTCGATGGAGAAGGAGGCGAATATGAAACCTTGGTAATCGCCGGGCCACATATGGTTGGTCAATTGGATTTACATTACAAAATTGAGTGGGATGGAATCCGAGGCTCATTAATTTTTGATTAAATTCTATGAGGAAGGTTCATTGGGTAGTCACTTAGGCAAGTAAATCATGGCATTCTGTCCATTAGACTACCGCTACGGCTGTGACACCTTCAAAGAAATCTGGTCAGAACTCGGCCGGCACTCTCGTCAATTAGAGGTTGAAAGAGCGCTTATTTGGGCTCATAAAGAGATGGGCCGTGTATCAGCAGAAGATTATGCAATCGTTGAGTCTATCGCAATTCCTTCGGTGGTCACCAAAGAAAGAGTCTCGGAAATTGAGGCCGAAACTCGCCATGACATTATGGCACTTACCAAGGCGATGACCGAATCTGCAGGGGCAGCAGGATGGTGTATTCACCTGGGCGCAACTTCGAATGACATTGTCGACACAGCGGTCGGTTTACAATTGCGCGATTCTATCGTTTTACTGCGCGAGCAATTGTGCCGATTGATGGGCATTACCGCAGACCTGTGCGAACGTGAACGAGATACCGTCATGCTAGGTCGCACTCACGGCCAAGCTGCTGTACCGATAACCTTCGGATTGAAGACCGCAGTCTGGCTTGATGAGATGCGACGACAATTGATCAGATTGGACGAAGCAGCACCACGAATTGCTGTTGGAAAATTCCTCGGTGCTGTCGGTACCGGTGCTGCTCAAGGAGCAGGTGCAAGAGAATTACAACGCTTGATTTTAACCCATCTTGGTCTTGGAGTACCTTTAGCAACAACCCAGGTAGTCGGAAGGGACCGCTATGTCGAATATGTTTCATGGCTGGCAAATGTGGCTTGTACTTGCGAAAAAATCCTCCAAGAAATCCGCAATTTGCAACGAAGCGAAATAGCTGAAGCCGGTGAAGGATTCGATATCGAAAAGCAGGTTGGTTCTTCGACTATGGCTCATAAGAAGAATCCGATCAAATCGGAGAATGCTTCCGGATTGGCTCGAATCGTTCGTTCCTTTATCATTCCAACTTATGAGAATGCATTGCTTTGGCACGAGCGTGATCTTGCTAATTCATCCAGTGAGAGATTCACTTTATCCCACGCTTCGGCACTATGCGAAGACGTATTGTCAAAGACATCTGATGTTTTGACCAATCTATGGGTTGATGCGGATCGCATGATGCGAAATATTAACGATCAAAAGGGATTGGTCATGGCAGAAAAGGTCATGATCGAATTGGTCGACCATGGAATAGGTAGGGATGAAGCTCACGAAATACTTCGCTCTGCTTCTTTCGAGGCTATTGAAAAGGGTGAAGAATTGATTGATGTTTGTGCTCGCACTCCTGCTATTGCAGCTTCGTTTAGTGTAGAAGAATTGGAAGCGATGTTCGATCCGGCTAACCACGTTGGAGTAGCTGGTGAAATCGTTGACGAAGTTGTTGAACTTGCTCGTTCAGCGATTAAATGAAAGGGCTCGATAGTTGCTGCACACTAATCAGATTCAGTGCGTTCTTTTTCAAGAGATTCCGCTTGGCTCATTGCAAGTCTGATCAATACGATTGCAATTAATGCTGAAAGTGTAAACGCAATTCCTACCATCTTTGACATATTGTACCATAGTAGAATTACTCCGGATAAAGACATATACGCAATTACTTGGCATAAAGCGGATAATCTTTGCAAAACTCTGTGTTGATCTCTACCTATAGCATCTGAATATTCAATCACATAGGTGTGAATCATAAAGTAAATCGCTTGGAATGGTAAACAAATCCCAATTATAACCAACGCGATCTCCCTTATCGAATTTGGACTAACCTCTTGCTGGATGCCTTGAAAGAGCATCATTGCGGTATTTGTACCCAATAATGCCGCCATGATGGTCCAACGTTTATCGTTAAAACCAGCCCTCTCATCATCGGAACTGAGGCCAAATCTAGGTCCCATCTATTAATGGCTCAACCTCGATGGTGGTATCTATGTTACCCAAGGCTAGAGGCTCAAAGACTACGAAGTAGTAGTAGAACTCCACCGGTCAAGGTCGCAACGATCATCAATAAAACCATCATTCCATGAGGGCCATACTGGTTCTTATCTTCAAGAGCAGTACCGAATAATCCATCACGTTTCAACGCAGCGATGAACCCACCTTCGATTTCATCGAATTCAGGCGCAGGTCGGCGTGGAATTTTTTCACCCTTGCGCATGACGGATTTGTCGCTCATGGAACAGACGATAATATCCTAGGTCATATGGATTTTCCTCAAATTCCCCAAAGCAATTAATTCCTAGGACTGTTTAAGCCAAGTCATGCAGGCACCAACCCTTTCTGACATGTCGATTACTGATGAGCACATTATCGTTGCACCAAAGACCACAATAGGTGATATTGGTGGCAAGATGGCCGACAATCCGAACAATGCTGTTTTGGTCCAAGGCAAAGCCGGAGATATTCAAGGAGTTGTGACCGCACGAGATATATTTTTCCTGATGGCGGATGGTACAAATCCGGTCAAGACTAAACTCGAAAAAGTTATGCGTACAAATATCGCAACTATGCCTGGAAACATGCCTTTAAACGTAGCACTTGAGCAAATGTCGATGGAAAAGCCAGATGCTATCGTAATCACAGGCCCTGATGGTAATTACATGGGGTATTTTTCTGCAGAAGACTATCGCGATGCTACTCGTAAACTCGAATCACACCAAATGATGTCGGCTCGACTAAGCCGATCGAAAAAAGCGATTACCTCAGCATCGGAAGACGTTGATAAAGGCGATTCCACATCCGATCTTCTCGATATGCTGCTTGGAGATATTGAAGACGAAGAGGACGAATCTGGGGACTTAGGTTCAATCGCACTTTGAAGTCCAACAGGTTATTCAACCCTTGGCGCTGACACAGCAATTAGATGTGGCGAGCAGAGCTTGATGGTTCAACCATTCATTTGGCTGTCGAAGGCGGTTGCGGTGGTACAACGATCGGAATCCAATTAGCGCGCCAGGCAATTCAAGATGGCGGTAGAGTCTTATGGGCTGCGCCAGATTTACCCGATGGGATCAGGTTTTCACAAATATTTGCAGACCTTAACCCCAGCGCATCTTCTCGATTCCACGGGTTAAACCTTGGTGGTAATCTCGATCTGGCCTTAGAATCCCTTTCGAATGCTTCCAATATGTTGCCGGGGGTTAGTCTAATTGTTTTAGATGATTATTGCCCTGATAGTGGGAGAATGCCAAAAAATGTGATTGAGGCTTTGAACAAATTCACTTTCAATACAAAATGTACAGTTCTTATGATTTCAAAAGGCGGAGAAGCAATGGATGGCACACCATTAATTGCTAGAGGTCGTTCTTCACTGAATCATGACCAAGTTTGGCTCCTCGTAAGAGCCAACACTAATTCAATTAGAACTCTATTTCAAGAACAAAACGAGGTTTCTCTAAGGCTTGAAGAACAAGGATTCATTTTAGCATGATTCCACAAAGAGTATAGGTGGATTCACTCTCCCACTAAAACATGGTCACCACGAACCAAGTAACTTACATCCTTCTCGGACTCTCCCTACTGGGCATGATTTGGTTCATGACAAACCGTGGACGAGCAAATATTGCCAAGGCAAAAGCAGCTAGTGCACCAGCGGTTGCAGGCGAAGATGTTTTGGATGGCTCAGCGAAAAATCCAGAACAATTCGATGAACCCGACGAGGATGCCCTCGATGAAATGGCCGACCTATTAGGCGAAAACGACGAAGACTAGAATTGCTTTGCCAAATGTCGTCTCTTGTCTACAGGTGGTTGAACCCAACCTTCAGCCGGAGGTTTTCTAATTGTTTCCACCCAGTTGTCAGTACTTGTCAACTTACACTTAGGGCAACGAATACCTTGGTCTTCACCCATTGACTTCATTCGAGTGCCACATTCACACAGCGGCCGTTCCTTTTCAATTGACGAAATTAGTTTCACACCTTCCAAGTGTATTTGTCCATTAAATTCCAAACCTAAATACTGAATTTTA
>LWDU01034483.1_pt1 | contig 28540 bp, 26 predicted proteins | sample 727161 | NCBI WGS metagenome assembly LWDU01 (sample SAMN04566230, study PRJNA314399) | hydrothermal vent metagenome | isolation source: deep sea hydrothermal plume seawater | place: Mexico: Gulf of California, Guaymas Basin | collected 2004-07-11
TTTTGGTTGAACGCCACATTGTAAATATTGATGAACTTATTGATATAAAATGGGCTGAATTTCTAATACAGAATGGCCTTGTTAAATTAAAACCATGAAATGAAACCTATAAAAATAACTGCAGTTTTAGTAGACAGAGCAAATTATGGACGCCTTAAACCGGTCCTAGGGATAATGCGTGATGATTCAAGTATAGAATTGAATTTGGTATGTACAGGTACGATGTTGCTTGATAGGTTCGGTAAGGCAGTTGATCTGGTAAAAAACGATGGCTTTAATGTTTCTGAAGAAATATATGTTGAGTTAGAAGGATCAGTACCAAGCACAATGGCGAAATCAATTGGGCTTGCAGTTATAGAATTATCCAATGTGTTTCAAAAACAATCACCAGATTTTATATTGCTTATCGGAGATCGAAGTGAGGCATTAGGTGCTGCAATTGCGGCAGTTTATCAAAATTATTGCTTAATTCATATTCAAGGTGGAGAAATAACAGGTTCGATTGATGAGTCTGCACGGCATGCAATTACAAAGTTAGCGCATTATCATTTTCCATCTACAAAACAGGCGGGGGATAACATTGTTCAAATGGGAGAGCGTGAAGAGTGTGTATTTCCGTATGGTTGTCCTAGTGCAGATGTAGTATACAGTTCTAAAGCCAGATATCCTAATATTTCTCTTAACACGGGGGTTGGTCCAGACCTAGATCTATCTAATGATTATCTTCTTGTATTATTTCACCCTGTTACGACAGAATACAGTAGTTCTGAAGAACAAATGATGGAGTTACTTGATACCATAAAGGAACTTAACATGCAAACAGTGTTAATATGGCCAAATATTGACGCAGGTGCGGATGGCATATCACAAGCTATACGTAGATTTAGAGAGAACAATAACCAAATTAAACTCCATGCATATAAAAATTTTGAACCTGAAGAGTATATACCTTTGCTAAACAATACGGTATGTGCAATTGGTAATTCATCTAGCTTCATTAGAGATGCTTCTTTTTTGGGTACACCAGTAGTTCTTGTTGGTTCAAGACAAGATGGAAGAGAATGTTCTGATGCGGTTATAAGGGTGAACCCTTTAAAAGAAGAAATTATGCAAAAAATAAAAATACAATTAAATCACGGTCGGTATAAGCCATCAGTTTTATATGGACAAGAGGGTGTTTCAAAAAAAATAGTTGAATGCATAAAAAATTTAGATAAATATACCCAAAAGAAATTTTTAGAAAAGAGTCTCTAAAGTTATCTTGACCCCTAATTCATTTAATAATTGGAGTTGGTTGTAAAGCATTAAATGTAAAGATAAATTAGAAGTTTTAACTGACGATATTGGAGATTTGAACTATTGCAAGAATAATCTTGATATAGTACAACCAAGATAGTGAAAGATGTAATTTCTATAATGTTTGAACTGCCAGTAACTGCCTTTAAATTATTTGAAAACCTATAAATTAAAAAATCTATGATTTCTAATAAACCAGTCTTAAATATTGGCGACAGAATAATTGGCGAAGATTACCCACCACTCGTTATTGCAGAAATTGGCATCAATCATGAAGGTGTTTTAAAAACAGCATTTGAATTAGTTGATGCAGCTATTTCTGCAGGAGCAGAGGTGATAAAACATCAAACTCATGTGGTTGAAGATGAGATGATTTCAGCAGCAAAAGAGGTGATTCCAGGTAATGCAGATAAGTCTATTTATGAGATCATAGAGCGATGTGCTCTCTCTGAAGAAGATGAAAAAAGACTCAAAGAGTATGTTGAGTTTAAAGGTGCAATATTTATCAGTACACCCTTCTCAAGGGAAGCTGCAGATAGGCTAGAACGAATGGGTGTGTGCGTTTACAAAATCGGTTCTGGAGAGTGTAATAACTATCCATTGATAGAGCATATAGCCTCTTTTAAAAAACCGATGATTATTAGTACTGGAATGAATAATCTTGAAAGTATTTCTAAAACAGTAGAAATAATCAGAAATAACAATATTCCTTATGCGCTTTTACATACCACAAATATCTATCCAACTCCAGCAAGGCTGGTTAGGTTGGGAGCAATGCAACAGATGCAGATAGCCTTTCCTGATGCGGTGATAGGATTATCAGATCACACTACTTCAAATCTTGCCTGTTTTTCTGCAGTCGCCTTAGGTGCTAATATACTAGAGCGTCACTTTATAGACAAGAAGGATAGGCCGGGGCCTGATATTGCCAACTCAATGGATCCAATTGAACTTAAAGCACTGATTATTGGTTCGCAAGAAATCGCTACAATGCGTGGAGGTAATAAGGAGGCGGCGAAGGAAGAGCAACCCACTATTGATTTTGCTTTTGCAACAGTGGTAACAATTAAGCCTATCAAAAAAGGAGAAATATTCACAAAAGATAATATATGGGTTAAAAGGCCTGGAACTGGCGAAATTAATGCTGAAAACTTTGCTAATATTTTGGGTAAGACGGCAATACAAGATATAGATGTGGATAAACATGTATCGTGGAGCGATATAAGTGAGTAGTCTGTTAGAATTAATTGGACGAAAGAATGAACTTTTTTCAAAAGATATAAAAAAGTATAAAAAAGAGTTGTTGCAAAAAGTCTCATCCTCATCATTTTTAGTTATTGGAGGTGCGGGATCAATAGGGCAAGCTGTAGTTAAAGAGATATTTAAAAGAAAACCCTTGAAGTTACATGTTGTTGATATCAGTGAAAATAACATGGTTGAATTGGTTAGAGATATTAGGAGCAGTTTAGGGTATATAGATGGTGACTTTAAAACATACGCGCTAGATATTGGAAGTGTTGAGTATGATGCTTTTATAAAAAACGATGGTAAGTACGATTATGTTTTAAACTTATCTGCATTAAAGCATGTAAGAAGTGAAAAAGATGAATTTACATTAATGAGAATGGTTGATGTAAACGTGTTTAATACTGATAAAACTATTAAACAAGCTATATTAAATAATACTAAAAAATATTTTTGCGTAAGTACAGATAAAGCAGCAAATCCAGTCAATATGATGGGCGCAAGTAAGCGAATTATGGAAATGTTTCTTATGAGAAGGTCTTTGAGTATCGAAATCTCAACAGCACGATTTGCAAATGTTGCTTTTTCAGACGGTTCACTACTTCATGGTTTTAATCAAAGAATAGAAAAGTCACAACCTATTGTTGCACCTAATGATATTAAGAGATACTTTATAACCCCACAAGAAAGTGGGGAATTGTGTCTAATGTCATGTATTTTTGGCATGAATAGAGATATTTTTTTTCCAAAGTTAAGTCAGGACTTACACTTAATGTCTTTTTCTGACATTGCAATTACTTATTTAAAAGATAAAGGGTATGAGCCTTTCTTGTGTCAAGATGAAAATGAAGCAAGAGAATTAATGAAGACTTTGCCTGCCAAAGGAAAATGGCCTTGTTTATTTACTCCTAGCAACACAACAGGGGAAAAAGACTTCGAAGAGTTTTACACTGGCAATGAGGATTTAGATATGGACAGATTTGATAATTTAGGGGTAATCAAAAATGAGGCTACCTTCAATGAGGAGTTGTTAAATTATTTTGAAGCCAATATAAATAAACTCAAGGATAGTCTCTATTGGACTAAAAAAGATATATTGAAGCTCTTTTTTAAATTAATTCCTGATTTTAAGCATCAAGAAACCAATAGATATCTTGACAGCAAAATGTGATAAGTAAAAAAATAACGATATGAAAATTTTAACATTGGTAGAAAGAAGAGCGGACTATAGCAGGATGAGGCCCATATTGAAGGAATTATATAATAATTCTTTTTTTGAGATTTATTTAGTTGTTACTGGAGTGTGCTTGTTAGATATACATGGGAAGGATATTGATTATATAAGGGAAGATGGATTTGTAATCAATGCAGAAGTTTTAATGTTTGAGGAAAAAGCTAGAAATACAAATGCATCCATGGTGCGAGCGCTGGCTAAAGTATTAGACGGTATAACAACTGAAATTGAAAACTTTCAGCCGGATTTGGTTTTAACTGGATTTGATATTGGCGCTAATTTGGCTACCACTATAGCCGCTGCACATATGAATATACCAGTTGCACATATTCAAGGTGGTGAGGTTACTGGCACTATTGATGAAAGTATTAGACATGCGATGAGTAAATTTGCACACATTCATTTTCCTGCCACAGAGGATGCTAGAAATAGATTAATTAGATTGGGCGAAAATCCTGAGTATATTTTTAATGTTGGATGTCCATCTATAGACACAATTGTGCAAACACCAGAAATAGACAAAAAGAATCTTGAGAAAAAATTTAATATTGATTTTTCACAACCAAGTATTTTACTTATTCAACACCCTGTGACAACAGAAAGCGATGCATCTAGAAGTCAAATATTAACAACAATTGAAGCAATTAAAGAGATGGGCATACAGGCGCTTGTTGCTTTGCCTAATAATGATGCAGGATCATCAGAAATTATTGATGAGATTAAAAACTCAGGGCTTAGTTGGTACCCAAGCTTATCAACAGATGAATTTGTAAATATTTACAGAAACATTGGGGCAATTGTTGGAAATTCAAGTTCTGGAATCCATGAGTCATCAACCTTTGGTATTCCTGCCGTTAATATTGGGACACGTCAGCAAGGTCGCGAAAGAGCACAAAATGTTATTGATGTTGGTTATGATAAAGAAAGTATTAAGGCAGGTATTGAACAGGCATTATTTGATTTTGAATATCGTAAAAGTGTAGAAAATATAACCAATCCATATGGTGATGGTAAGTCTGCAAAGCGTATTGTGGAGTTATTAAAGACTGTTAATTTGAGTGGAATTGTACAGAAACGATTTTATGAATAAAATTTTAATTTTAGGGGCAAGTGGCTTATTAGGAGAGTCTCTTGTTGAATATTTTGCATCTACCGGTTTTAAAGTTGGAGCTTTAAGTCGCAGCTACGATAAGAAAAAAAATAAGCTTGTTAATGCGCATGCTGTCGATGTCCTGGATTATGAGAGTTTAGAGTCTATTATTGCGCAGTATGATATTATTATTAATTGTATAGGGCAAATTACTAGCCCAATTCATGATTGTATTACTCTTAACACCCAGGGGGTACAAAATATCATTGATGCAGTAAAAAAGAACGATAATTATTTAGTTCACCTTTCGACGGTGTCAGTTTATGGAAATTCATTACATATCACTGAAGATAGTCCGGTAAATCCAGAAAGTGTGTATGGCACTATAAAGTACTTTGCGGAGTATCAAATTAGTCGAAGTTTAACAAATTTTGTGATATTAAGAGTAAGCAATCTTTATGGCAAGGGTCAGACCAAAGGAATCTTAGGGTACATAACACGAAGATTTTATAGTAGCGAAAAAAACCTGTTCTTTAATAATAATGGGTCTTTAAAAAGGTATTATCTTCATATAGATGACTTAAGTTCTATTATTGAAGTGGCTTTAATAAATAAGCTTAAGGGTGTTTACAATATTGTCGGAAAGGATTTTTTAACAATAAAGCAACTTATTGCCTTATTTGAAAGAGTGTTTAATTATTCTTTTAATGTAAAGTATGAGTCTAACCCCCCCCTTGAGAACATTGATAAAATTGATAATTCAAAATTTTTAGAACAAATAGACTACTCATTTCAAAATAATATAGAAGCATATTTAAAAGGATTAATTCAATGAATATTATTGATAATATTTTAATAAACACCTCTACTTCAATTAGAGAGACAATGGAAATTATTGATGCGGGTGATATGAGAATTGCTCTTGTTGTTGATAAAGATAAAAAATTGGTAGGTACAGTTTCTGATGGAGATATACGCAGATCAATACTTCAAGGAATTGGATTGGATGCATCTGTGAAAAACATAATGAATTGTGATTTTATTTATGTAAAAACTGGAGAGTCAAAGGAAAAAATCCTACAATTAGCAAAGCGAAATAAGATTTACCAAGTTCCGATTTTAGATGAAAATTTTATTTTGGTAGGCATTGAAGAGGTAAGCGAACTTTTGGATGCTCGAGAGTATTCAAATAAAGTTGTTCTAATGGTTGGCGGATTGGGTACGAGATTAAGACCTTTAACATACGAAACACCAAAGCCGATGTTAAAAGTTGGGGGCAAGCCAATTCTAAAAATTATTGTAGAAAATTTTGTCAAGCATGGCTTTAAGAATTTCATATTTAGCGTTAACTATAAATCAGAAATGATTAAAGAATATTTTGGTGACGGAGAAAAATTTGGAGTTAATATTCAGTATGTTTATGAACATAAGAGAATGGGAACTGCAGGCTCCCTTTCTTTTATAAAAGATCAGCTTACTGAAGATTTTTTTATAATGAATGGTGACTTATTGACTAGCATTAACTTTGAGCACCTTATAAACTTTCACCACAGAAATGACTCAGAAGCAACAATGTGCGTAAGGGAGTATGATTTTCAGGTTCCATATGGCATTGTTAATTTACAAGATCACAATATAATTTCAATTGAAGAGAAGCCATTACATAGGTTTTTTGTTAATGCAGGAATTTATATGTTAAATCCATCTATATTAAAACATATTCCCGAGGATAGTTATTTTGATATGCCAACACTTTTTAATGTTTTGATCCAAGAGAGAAAAAAAATTCTTTCTTTCCCTATTCGAGAGTATTGGCTAGATATTGGAGAAATTAATGAATATAACAAGGCAAATAGTGAATATATAGAGAACTTTGAAAAATAAGATATGAACAAACTCAGAGTCATTGCAAGAATCGATGTTAAGAATGAATTTGCAATCAAGGGGATACATTTAGAGGGGTTGAGAAAAGTTGGAAATCCAAATGCAATGGCACTCAGTTATTATAATGATGGCATTGATGAAATAGTTTTTATGGATGCGGTAGCTGCATATTATGATAGAAACAGTTTGAGCGAATTGATACAAGAGGCCTGTGCAGATGTTTTTATTCCAATTACTGTTGGAGGAGGGATTCGTACTATTGATGATATAAAAAATGCATTAAAAAGTGGTGCAGATAAGGTGGCGATTAATACTAAAGCCGTTAAAGATCCTAATTTTATTATGCAATCTTCAAAGATTTTTGGCTCCCAATGTATTGTATCTTCTATTGAAGCAAAATCGAAAAAAGATGGTGAATGGGAGGTTTATACAGATAATGGAAGAGAGCCCACTGGGAAAGATGTCATTGAATGGGCTAAATATGTTGAAGAGTTAGGGGCTGGAGAAATAATGCTCACTTCAATTGATAAAGAAGGTACAAAAAAAGGCTTTGATATTGATTTGTATAAGAGTGTAGTTCAAAATGTTTCAATTCCTGTTATTGCAAGTGGAGGCATGGGTCGGAGTGTTGATGCGGTGGAACTATTAGAAAATGCAGATATAGATGCTATAGCCACTGCCTCGGTCCTGCATTACAAAATAGAATCTATTCAGGAGATTAAAAATACACTGTTGCAACATCAGATTAAGGTACGCGTATGAAAATAGCTATTATTGATTATGGAATTGGTAATGTTAGAAGCATATTAAGCGCATTTGAAAATCAAAAGGGGGAGGCAGATGTTTTCTTGACTAGCGACAAGGATGAAATTTTAAAATCAGACGGATTGGTACTGCCAGGGGTTGGTGCTTTTTCTCATGGAATGGAAAATCTTAAGAGTTATGATTTGGTAGATGTTATAAAAGAATACGCCACTTCAGATAGACCTTTTATGGGGATATGTCTTGGTATGCAGCTGCTTTTTGAAGAAAGCGAAGAGTTTGGAGTGTCTGAAGGTCTTGGTTTAATACTGGGAAGGGTTGTTAAATTACCAACAAAAGATAATCAAAATGAAAAACTACCTCACGTTAGCTGGAATGAATTAAATAGCAAAAATGCCCCATGGGTCGATACTATATTGGCAGATATTGAAGAAGGCAGTGATATGTATTTTGTTCATAGTTTTGTAGCCCGGCCTAGAGATGGCGACAATGTTTTATCTACAACAGAGTATTCTGGCTATCATTTTTGCTCATCTGTTAAAAAAAACAATATTTATGGGTGTCAGTTTCACCCTGAAAAGAGCGGCCCAACTGGATTAAAGATAATTAATAATTTCATAAGGATGTGTAAAACATGAGTAAAGAGTTAGAGGCATATTATGGCTTGCCAAGCAAGGTTAAATTTTGCAAAAAATGTGTGATTTCAAATCAAAGACCTAGCTCAACCATTGAATTTAAAAACGTAAAAGGTGAAAAGAAAAAAGTTATTAATTTTAATGAAGATGGCGTGTGCTCTGCTTGTGTTTATCATGATGAAAAGGAGACAGGAGTTGATTGGGAAGAAAGAGATGTTAAGTTGAGAGCTCTTCTTGATCAATTTAGGAGTAATGACGGTTCTTACGATGTAATTGTTCCTGGGAGTGGTGGTAAAGATAGTGCATTTACTGCTCATATATTGAAGTATAAATATGGTATGAACCCTTTGACAGTGACTTGGGCTCCACATTTATATACTGATATCGGCTGGAAAAATATGCAAGAATGGATGCATACCGGAGGTTTGGATAATATTTTATATACTCCTAATGGAATCTTGCATAAAGAGATGACTAAGAATGCATTTCATAATTTACTACACCCATTTCAGCCTTTTATTGTAGGGCAAAGAACCATTGGCCCGGCAATGGCGAAAAAATTCGGGGTTAAGCTAGTTATGTATGGTGAAAACCAAGCTGAATATGGAAATTCAATTGAGGAAAATACAAACCCTATTATGGATATGGATTTTTTCTCATCAGATGATGCCTTGTCTATGAAGTTTGGTGGTATTTCAATGCAAGAATACATTGATAGCGGCAAATATAGTAAAGATGATTTTGCGCCATATATAGCACCAGATAAACAAGACTTGATAGATGTAGGCGTTGAAGTACATTACTTAGGCTATTATTTAAAATGGGATCCCCAGGAGTGTTATTACTATGCGGTAGATAACACAGGGTTTGAGGCAAACTCTGAAAGAACAGAAGGGACATACTCAAAATATAGCAGTATTGACGATAAAATTGATCCATTTCATTATTTTACAACCTTGATTAAATTCGGAATAGGTAGATGTACTTACGATGCGGCACAAGAAGTTCGTAACGATAAAATTACAAGAGAAGAGGCTAGTTATTTAGTTGAGAAGTATGACGCGGAATTTCCTGATATTTATTTTAAAGAGTTTTTAGAGTATATAGATACTAGTGAGGATGAGTTTTGGAGAGTCATAGATAAACACAGGAGTCCGCATATTTGGAAAAAAGTTGATGGAGATTGGATGTTGAGGCGTACAGTTGCCAGCACGGGTATCGATGACTAAAAGAGCATAAGAACAGAAATAGTACCAGACTGTAAGAGTGTTACTGTGGCTTGCTAAGAGTAAGACTAGTATTGATAGTGTTTTCACTCTGATGGTTGGCGTGGGTATAATAGTTTAGTAGATTTTGGCTATAAGAAGCACTTTAGAGTGCATCATGGCAAGAATGAGTTTGTGAGAGGAAGCTCTCATATTAACGGAATTGAATCATTCTGGGGCTATGGTAAAACAAGGCTAGTAAAGTTTAAGGGTATGGATAAAGAGATGTTTAATTTACACCTAAAAGAATGCGAATTTCGGTTTAATATAAGAGATGAAGATATGTATCAATTTTTTAAATGATTAGTGATAAAAAATTGTTAGCAATTATCCCTGCAAGAGGAGATAGTAAACGGCTACCAAGAAAAAATATTTTAGAGTTTTCAGGAAAGCCTTTGATAGCTTGGACAATTGAAGCAGCTTTAAGCTCTAAATATATTGATCGAGTTGTAGTATCAACGGATAGCCAAGAGATTGCCAACATATCAAAAAAATATGGTGCAGATGTTCCATTTATGCGTCCGGATGAGCTTGCTACTGATGAAGCAACATCAATTGATGTTGTAATACACATGCTTGAAGAGTTAGAAAATCTTCATGAAAAATATGATTATATATTACTTCTCCAGCCAACTTCCCCACTACGCACTGCGAAAAATATAAATGACTCTATAAAGTTACTACAAGAGAGAAATAGTGATGCAATAATTAGTGTATGTGAGGCAGAACATAGTCCATTATGGTGTAATAAAATACCAAATGATGATTTGTCTAATTTTTTAGACGAATCAATTTTAAACAAGCCTAGTCAAGAACTAGAGAAGTACTACAGGTTAAATGGAGCAATATATTTGTGTAGTGTAGAAAAGTTAAAAAAAGAGGCTACTTTTTTTATAAAAAATAACTGCATTGCATACAAAATGGAACAAAAAAATTCTATTGATATAGATACAAAGCTGGATTTCGATTTAGCTGAGTTGTGTATCAATTTGGTTTAATTATAAAAGGTTTATTAATATGGTAATTTTAGGCATAAGCACATCACATAATTCCTCAGCAGCGTTAATGGTTGATGGTATTGTAGTTGGGGCTCTTCAGGAAGAGCGTTTTACAAAAATTAAGAATCAAACAGGGTTTCCGTTATATGCCGCGACACAGCTTATTAATTTCCATTTAAAGAAGGACTTTAAAAAGATAGATGAGATTGTTGTTGCAGGAAAAATTGAAGATCCGTTTTATGTAGCTATAGACAAATACTCTTCAAGAATTTCCATTAGAGATCATATTCAAGAAATGCATGATGTGTGGTATCCGCATTACTATGGAGAAAAAATTGATATTGTAAAATATTGGCAAGAAATTATAAAATCAGGTAAAAAAATAAATCAAAATCATAATTTTGACTTTGATTTTCTTTTAAAAGAAGGCTGGAATCATGATGATTTTATAAATCATTATAATCAGGTAGTTATCCCAGATGCAATCAGGGATCATTTAAATTTTTCTGGTCCTATTACAGCAATAGATCACCATGAATGTCATTCATATTATGCACTATATGGTTTCAATATTAGTGAAAATAAAAAGAAAGAATCGTTGATTGTTACAGCAGATGCTTTTGGCGATGGCGCTAATTATAGTGTGTCGATAGTCAATAAAGATGGAAAAATAGTGATTTTAGATAAAGGTTCTGATAATACAGTTGCGCGTGTATACAAATTTACAACCTTAATTTTAGGGATGAAGCCCAATGAGCATGAGTATAAGGTTATGGGTTTATCTGCGTATAGTAAACCTAGTCAATATGTACAAGAAGTAGAAGATATTTTCTTTGATATTTTAGATTTTATTGATGGAGAATTTATCAACAAGAATCCATTAATTGATAGTTATTTTGATCTAAGAGATAGACTGGAAGGTTGTAGATTTGATAGCATAGCCACTGGTCTACAAAATTGGTCCACAAAGGTTATTTGTAAATGGATTGATTTTTGGCTTAAAGAAACAAATAAAAAAGGCGTATGTTTCTCTGGAGGGTTGTCAATGAATATTAAGACCAATGCTGATATTCTTAAAATGAACAGCGTGGGCTGGCTGAGTGTGCCAGGATCTGGCGGAGATGAATCAAATAGTATAGGAGCATGCTTTGCTCATGGAATCGATATAGAGAACAGTGTTCAAGCACTAAACCACATATATTTAGGGGGGTGGAGTAAAGGATTCTGGGGTGAACGTTTATCAGAGACAGATACGTGTGAAGATGATTTTTTTATTTTTGAAAATGTGAAAACGAAAGATATAGCAAAAATTCTTTCATGTAATTATGTGATTGCACGATGTGTAGATTCAGCAGAATTTGGCGCTAGATCTTTAGGGAATAGAGCTATTTTAGCCAACCCTTCAAGTATTTCCAATGTTAAATTGATTAATGATGTCATAAAGAATAGGGATTTTTGGATGCCATTTACTCCGTCAATCTTATCCGAGCATGTTAATGAGTATATTATCAATCCAAAGAAAGTTGTATCACCTTTTATGACAATTGGTTTTGATAGTGTTCCAAATATGAGAGATGATATTATTGGTGGACTACATCAGGGTGACTTTAGTGCAAGACCTCAGTTTGTCGATAAAAAAACCAATCAGTGTTATTGGGAATTAATTAACGAGTTTTATAAAATAACAGGCATTCCTGCTCTGCTAAATACATCATTAAATTTACATGGTGAACCAATGAATTATGATTTGGCAGATGCAGTTAGAACTCTTGCCTTGTCAAAGTTAGATTTATTGCAAATGCCAGATAATAGGCTTCTTTGTAAGAAGCATATTAAATCAAAAATATTAGAAGTGATAAAAGGCCATTGATAAATATAGTATGAAGAAAGCACTTGTATTTGTAGGCTATCAACAGAAAGGTTTTTTATCTTCTATTGGCAATGTTTTATCGACCAAGTTTGGATATAATGTTGTTTTTGTGGCCGTTGATAAGTATGTTGCCTATCATTTGAGAGAAAATTCTCCAAATATAGAGATTGAAATACAGCCAAATTTTAGTTTAGAAAAAGAAAACCCAAATGCAATAAAGTTAAGCTTGTTTTATGAAGAAAAGTATAAAAAACGATTTTCAATTTTATGTTCGTTTGATCGTGCATTAGGATATGGTTATTTAAATAATATTGATCAATATCCATCAATTAAACGTGCCAAGTGGTCACAAGAAAGAAAGTATTCTGTTTTAATTAGTCAGTTCAAGTACTTAGAAGATATATTTAAAAAGCATTCACCATCCCTGGTTTTACAAGAGTTGATTAATCCAATAACTTTTTTGGTTACAAGCATGGAAAAAATACCATACTTTGGACTAGGCTCTATTAAATATGGAGATAAAAAGTTTTGGTATGACAAGCCTGAATATTATAGTAGTAATCAAAAAGAGCTACTGAATAAATACTTATCAAAGTGTGTTAATTGTGATGCGATAGAAGATAGTTTTTATAAGCAAGAATCTGGTTCATATTATATTAATTCTAAACTTAAGTTTGATTACACATCTGCCACCAAGGGGTTGTTAAGGTATATATTGATTGAAACTTATAAGCTTATTAAAGGAACACACAAGAAAGAATCATACAATTATCTTGGTTGGTGGAAAAAATTTTATAGAAAGGTAAATAGATATCGTTATTTAGAAAAATATGGAAAGAAAATCAATGATTTAAAAGGAAAAAAAATTGTATATTTCCCGTTGCATCTAGAGCCTGAAGTTGCTTTGTTATGGATTTCTCCTGAATTTTCAAATTCAGTAGAAATGATTACATGGATCAGTAAATCACTCCCTGCAGACACTGTGCTTGTTGTTAAAGAGCATTTGACATGCCTAGGAATAAGGTCAAAGAGTTATTATGATAAACTGAGGATGCTACCAAATGTTGTACTTGCACATCCTATAGTCGAGAGCTGGGCTTGGATAAAAACATCAATATTTGTAACCACAATTACTGGTACAGTATCCGTAGAGGCAGTTTATTTTAAAAAACCAGTACTTTCTTTTGGGGCAAGTCAAGTAATTAACATCCTACCAACTGTAAAGCCTGCTACTGACTATAAGTCTACTAGCATAGCAGTGAATGATATTCTAGCTGGTTTTAGCAATAGTCAGTTAGAGCATTCGGCAAGAGTTATGAATATGATGCAGGAACATATTTCTTTTTCTCTTATTGGCTATGATAATTCATATTCTAATACAAGTCCCGAAGATGGTATGGCTAAAATTGCTTTAGACAAATTATTTAGTGAGCATAATTTTCTTTAGGGCAAAAGGTGGATAGTAAAGAGCTAATGAAAGAATTTATTGTACATATGGATCCGTCTTATGGTTGGAATAAAATTGTACACGATGACTATGTTTTTTGGTATAAGGGTTATGTTTTAGAAGGATCTTTCAGCAGTATTGCACAGTCTTTAAGTATTTTTTTACTTAATTTAAATAATAAGACTTTAATTAAGTTTTTATCTTGTATACGTGGCCATTATTCGTTTGTCATTCATAATGACGATACATTGATTTCTGTAGTAGATAAGGTATGCACAATCCCTTTATTTTATGCAGAAATAGAAGACACTGTAATTATAAGCAATAATGCAACAATAATTAAAGACAATCTATCTTTAGATAGTCATAGTTTTGATGCTTCATCTATTTTAGAAATATCCATGTCAGGTTATACGATAGGAAATAAAACGTTGTATCGTGATATGAGACAGTTGACAGCTGGAGAGTGTGTATGTATATATGACAGCTGTTTTACTAAACAATACTATCATACATACTCTCCATGGAAAGTTGACATTAGAAATGAACCATCATTAAAAAATGAACTTACAGATATTTTGCTTGATGTTATGAATAGATTGGCATTATCAGTTAAGGGTAATAATATTGTTGTACCATTAAGTGCTGGTTATGATTCTCGTTTGATAGCAAGTGGCTTAAAAGAAGTTGGTGTAAAAGATGTACTGTGTATATCTTATGGAAAAGAAGACAGTTTTGAAGTTTTAGCCGCTAAAGATATTGCAAAAAAACTTGGATATGACTTTAAGCATGTGGGTTATGATAGTAACTATATTCGAAATTATTACAATTCAAATGAGTATAGTAAATTTAAGAGTTGTTTTGATAGATGCAGTTCTATTGAATTTACACAAGATATGTCTGCCATATCATTAATGCATGAAAATTCTGGACTTGATAAAAATACAATTATTATCAATGGTATGAGTGGAGACTACATAAGTGGTGGTCACATCTCACATAAATTTCAAAATTTTTTACAGAATTCTAATATATCGAAATTTGATAGAGATAATTTATTTGACATAGTTATGGAGGAATATATACAAAAACAGTATGGTTTATGGGGATCCTTAATTAACCATAATAATAAAAGGAAAATTATTGATAATATATTCGAATTTGTAGATAGTAGAATATCTGATTTTAATAAAATTGATAATATATATGCTATTTTTGAATTCCTTGAGTTCTATGGGCGCCAAAGTAAATTTGTTGTAAAAGGACAAGAAGTTTATGATTATTATGGATATGGATGGAGATTACCTTTATGGGATCCAGTGTTTATAGATTTTTGGCAAAGCGTCCCTCTTGGTAATAAATATACTCAAAAGTTATATAAAGATGTTTTAGTTGAAAATAATTGGGGAGGAGTTTGGAGTAATGTACCTATTAATGAAAAAAAAATACAGCCAAGATGGATAAGGCCGGTTAGATTTTTTTCGAAAGCATTATTTTCTCCACTGGATAAAAAATATTGGCATCAGTTTGAAAGAAATGCATTAGCATATTGGATGGATGATTCTTACGAATCTTCATTCTATCCTTACAAGAGATTTCTTTTAGACAATAGAAAGCATAGAAACATGCTGTCATTCCGAGCGGAAGATTATATACAAAAACATGCTAATGTGAATTTGGATAGTTTAAAGTAGAAATTAAAGAACGTATCGAAAATATTTTTATTTCCTCAAGTATAATAAATGTCAATCTTGAATTAGATGGCAGTAGTTTGAGTAGGCCTGTATTGCATTAAACGGTGAGGTTTTTTCTGAGTATTCTACATGGATGCGAAAGCGTATTAACGACGATAGTTACCTTGCTACAATAAGCTGTTCTGGTGGTATGATAGGATATATTCCTACAGCTACAGCTACAGCTATTAATGAAGGTGGTTATGAAATAGACAGGTGTTTACCTATGTTTAATCAGAAATATAGGTTTGTAGCAGACATTGAAAACACTATAAAAATATCATTTAAAAAGTTATTTAATTTAAGTTAGTTTTTTTGGGAGTGAAAATAGTCAGTTAGTCTTATTATTATGAAAAAGAAGATAAAAATAGCAGTTGTTGGTTGTGGGCGTATTTCAGCTAAGCATTTTGATGCAATATCTAAATATTCTGATAGTTTAGAACTTGTTGCCATATGTGACGTTAATCAGAAAATTGTTGACCAGCATTCTAGTAAATTTGGAGTAAAGGGGTATATTTCAATGTTAGAAATGCTTGATAGTGAAAATATTGATATAGTTACGATTTGCACTCCTAGCGGTATTCATCCAGATCAGGCAATTTTAGCTGCAGATTATGGAGTTCATGTAATAACAGAGAAGCCAATGGCAACGCGTTGGAGTGATGGTTTGCGCATGGTTCGTGCATGTGATAATGCGGGCGTACGATTATTTGTCGTGAAGCAAAATCGTAATAATAGTACATTAAAATTATTGAAACGTGCCATTTCTGAAAAGAGATTCGGAAAGATATATATGGTAAACCTTAATGTATTTTGGACTAGGCCGCAAGAATATTATGATTCGGCAAAATGGCGTGGTACTTGGGAGTTGGATGGTGGTGCCTTTATGAACCAAGCTAGCCATTATGTTGACCTTATTGAATGGCTTATTGGCCCGGTAGATAGTGTGCAGGCGATGACAGCAACTCAGGCGCGTGATATTGAGGTTGAAGATACAGGAGTTATGAATATTCGTTGGAGAAGTGGTGCATTGGGCTCAATGAATGTCACTATGCTGACCTATCCTAAAAATTATGAAGGATCTATAACTGTTATTGGAGAAAAAGGCACAGTTAGAATTGGTGGTGTGGCAGTTAATGAGATTAAACAATGGGAATTTAATGATAAAAGAGATTATGATGATCAAGTTCAAAGCGCTAGTTATAAAACAACTTCAGTCTATGGTTTTGGTCACGTACTCTATTATCAAAATGTGATTGATGTTTTAAAGAAAAAGAAAGCTCCTGAGATTGATGGACGTGAGGGCTTGAAGTCATTAGAGGTGTTGATTGCCGCATATTTATCAGCTAGGGACGGTCAAACAGTGTCTTTACCACTTGAGTATTAAACAGTGTAATGAACTATGTTTTACATAATACATCCATTGTTGATAAAGGCGCAACTATTGGATTAAATACAAAAGTATGGCATTGGTCTCATGTTAGTAGTGGAGCTATAATTGGAACAGGTTGCTCATTAGGTCAGAATGTATTTATTGGCAATAAAGTAATTATCGGCAATAATGTAAAAATTCAGAATAATGTTTCTGTGTATGATAGTGTAACCCTTGAAGATGATGTATTTTGTGGCCCAAGTGTTGTTTTTACTAACGTATATAATCCGCGTTCTGCTATTATTCGTAAAGATGAGTATAGAGAGACGGTCGTGAAAAAAGGAGCGACACTGGGTGCTAATTGCACTATTGTGTGCGGAGTTACAATTGGAAAGTATGCGTTTATAGGCGCAGGCTCTGTAGTGACAAAATCTGTGCCAGATTATGCATTAATGGTTGGTGTTCCTGCTAAACAAATTGGTTGGATTAGTGAGCATGGCCAAAGATTAAATTTACCAATACGAGGTAGTAGTAAGGTTATAAAAAGTAAGTGCTCTGCAACTGGAGAAATATATAGTTTGAAGAATAAACGCATAACAAAGGAGATGGAGTAGTATGAAATATCATTCACCTGTTTTAATTTTAGCGCCACATACAGATGACGGCGAGTTAGGTTGTGGAGGATTGATTGCTAATCTTATAGAACAGGGGGCTGAGGTTTACTATGCTGCATTTTCTAATGCACATGGCTCTCTTCCTCCAGAATATCCTAAAGATACCCTGATACGTGAGGTGACTGCTGCTACATCAGTTTTAGGTATTCCAAATGAAAACCTCCTGCTATATAATTTCCCTGTGCGTCATTTTCCAGAGAAGCGTCAGGAAATTTTGCAGAAGATGATTGAAATAAGAGCAGATATTACACCTCAATTAGTGCTTTGTCCATCTTTAAATGATATACATCAAGACCACCAAACGGTTGCACAAGAGGCATTACGTTGTTTTAAAAAGCAATCGATTTTATGTTATGAAGAGCCTTGGAATAATCTAAACTTTGCGACAAATTGTTTTATTCAGTTAGATGAACGTCATTTAGAGAAAAAAATTGAAGCATTAAAGTGTTATCGTTCACAAGAGCATAGAGTCTATATTAATGCAGACTCGATCCGTGCACTAGCAGTTACTAGAGGTACTCAATTGGAAGGGGGGTATGCTGAGTCCTTTGAAGTTGTGCGTTGGATGCTATGAGTGCGTTAATTATTGTTGATATTATAAAAAAATAGGAAAAATATAGTGAAATTCAAAGCAAAGAAAAAATCATATTTACAAAAAAGAAAATTACTTGAGGAAGATATAGGGTTTAATATATGGAATATAGCAGATCATTTTGGACTTTATTCAGGAAAAGATACTATTGCTAGAGAGCTCGCAGTTTATGAAATTATGAAGAAAATAATTGATATTCCTGGACATATAGTAGAATTTGGAAGTCATATGGGCTCCAACCTTCTTTTTATGGCTAAGTGTCAAGAGATATTACAGCCCAATTCCTATAAAGAATTATATTGTTTTGATTCTTTTGAGGGTTTGAGTACTTTTACAGACCAAGATGGAGGAGAATGCAAGCAGTTTAAAGAGAAATATAAAGGTAATGAGGAGATTCTTCGTAAACTTATAGATTTACATGGTTTTAATGAATGGGTGCATATTATTAAAGGCGATATCTCACTTACACTTGATGAATTCATTGAAAAAAATCAGCATATTATGTTTTCGTTAATTTATATTGATGTTGATCTATATGCTCCGACAAAAAAAATTCTTGATTGTTGCGATTCTCTTTTATCTAAAGGTGGAGTGATTGTATTTGATGAGGCATTCTATGAGTTATGGCCAGGTGAAACAAAAGCACTGCATGAATTTTTAAACAAGACAAATTCATCTTACCAAATGAACACCATTTCTTTTGCTCAACGACCAAGCATATATATGACAAAAATTTAATTTATATATATTGGCTCTTTAGATAATAATGTTAAAAATTTTATGTTTAGATATAGAGGGCGGGCATGGAGGGTCATCAAACAGTCTTTTTCAGTCAATAAAATATTTACCGCATGAACGTATTGATGTTGAAGTATGGTGTAAACGTGAAGGAAATATTCAGAATCTTTATAGATCTTTAGGTGTACGTGTTAGTGTTAAACCAAATATGCCTAAATTACATCCAGTTCCACGTATATCTAGAAATATATTTCTTTTTGCATTGTTCTTTCTCAGAGATTGGCCATATTCATATTCATTTCGTAAACAATTACTCGAAAAGTCAAAAAGTGTTGACTTGATACATCTTAATATTGATGGACTGTACTGGTTATCACGTTGGCTAGGGAGACGAACATCTATTCCTATAACAATGCATAAGAGGACCAATCCTTGGCCTTCTATATTTTCACGATTACAAACCAAAATTATCTCTCGCTATATTACTAGTCTGGTATTTATTACTGAAAATGAAGAAAGTAATTATATTAACCTTGGTGGAAAATTAAATCATGGGACTGTTATATACAATATTTCTCCATATATCGAGAGAGCGCCAACACCATCAGAATTAATACCTATTGACGATAGTTTTAAAATTTGTAGTTTAGCGAACTACTCTTACTATCGAGGCACTGATAGATTAGTTCATATCGCGAAAGCTTTACAAAAATTAAGTAGTAGAAAATTCCTTTTTGTTGTTGCAGGTGATATTTCTCTTACAAGATCACTTCCCGGTGAGCTTGGAAAGACAGCAAGAATTGGAGGTGATCTAGCAGATTATGCTGAAAAAATGGGTGTTGGAAAAATGTTTCTATTTATGGGCCATGTTAATAATCCGAATAGTGTATTGTCAGGTTGTCAACTTCTTATTCGACCCAGTCGGGAGAATAATCCATGGGGAAGGGATGTTCTAGAGGCGTATTCATTAGGTCTTCCAGTTTTAGCTACTGGAAATTACAATCGTTTTGTTGAGGAAGGTATAACAGGTATTTTATTGGATGAATTTACACCTTATATTGCAGCAAAAAAAATCATTACCTTGGAGAATGATTATAAGTTGTGTAAGCGTATGGGGCTCAAGGGTAAAGAACGTGTACATCAACTTTGTAATGGCAAAGAAAGATCGTATGACCTACTTACTTTTTGGAAAAAATCAATATCTAAAAAAATACAGACACCTGGCACCTAATATTAAATATGTTAAAAAAAATCACAAAAAGATTTTTTAAGTTAAGTAAACATAAGCAATTAGAACTAATGGAATGCTTCATTACGGATTCAGTTGGAATTCGTAATATTACCAAATATTTTCTACACAAACTGTGAGTTAAGGTTGTATTTAAATAGTAAGGCTATGATGAACAGTTTATTGGATAAATTGAGATCAATGAGAGTCACTTTATAGCGTTATGAGTACAGCAAAAGAATCGAAAATAAAGTTACTATGTTTGATATTTTAAGATGGAAGTAGTAAGGTTTATACTAAAATGCTTAATGTCCATAATAAGTGGCAGTGTTGTTTGCACTGACTTTTGCTGCTTGTATAATACATTAGGTGTCTCTAGGCTTAAGCACTATAAAATTAACCATTCTAAATTGTTTACTCAGAAACTAAGCTATATTGATGGCATTGAAAACTTTTGGAATGAAGTAAGAATACACATGAGAAAATTTAACAAAAATACCCGGACAACACTTTAATTTGCTATTTAAATAGGATTATTGGTTAAAGCTCTAAAAATAACTCTAGAAACAAATTAACGGTTCATTAAATAAGAAAAATATTATGCATATACCAATATCTAAACCTTACTTTTCTGCTGAAAGTATTTATAGTATTCAGAAAAATATTGGTTCTATACTTGATTCTGGTCAGTTAATGATGGGAAAGTGGACCCGAAGGTTTGAAAAAGAATTTTCTGAATTTGTGGGGGTTAAGCATGCAATTGCAGTTAATACTTGCACTACAGCACTTCAGATAGTTCTACAATATTCTAATGTTAAAGAAGGTGAGGTTTTGGTACCTAGCGGTTCATTTATTACTAATATTAGTAGTATTAAATGGAGTGGCGGAACTCCAGTTTTTGTTGACATGAATCCGAATACCCTGTCTTTTGATTTGGAAGATCTAGAACGGAAGCGCACAGTACGCACTAAAGCTATTATGTGGGTTCATCTTACTGGAATTATTTCTTCTGAATATCAAATGATAGTCGAATATGCAAAGGATCATAATCTTGTTTTGATCGAAGATTGTGCTCATTCGCTAGGCGCATCTGTAAATGGAATAAATGCTGGATCACTAGCTAATGCTGGTTGTTTTAGTTTTTTCCCTAGTAAGATTATGACAACTGGTACTGGGGGTATGATTACTACTAATGATACTGGTCTGATGGAGTACGCTAAACAGGCACGTCTTCTTGGTCGTTGTTTGGATGATTCCGGAGAAATATGTATTGAGGGTAACGATTGGTTTATGGATGAGATACGCGCTTGTATTGGTAGCCATCAAATGAAAGACCTTAATTTTAATTTGATGGCACGACGGTCAGTCGCTAATCGTTATAATACAGCTTTTCAGAATCATTCAAAGATGGATATCTTTGAGTTTTTAGGAAATAATAATCCATCGTATTATCAATATGTTGTGATTTTGGATAATTTAGTAAATCGCGATAATGTGATCAAAATTCTCAAGGAAGAGTATGGAGTTGCGAGTAAGAGAGTTTATCTTCCTACACATAAAGAGTCAATATTTAAAGATCTAAATTTTGATTCTACAACTTTAAAACAAACAGAAAATACTTTAAACCAATCTCTCTGTTTGCCAATTTATTGTTCTATTGATGATAAAGAAGTAGAGCATGTAATATCCTCTGTATTAGCTATTTTGACTAGATATGACGACTAAGACAGTTTTGGTAACAGGTGCGAGTGGCTTTATTGCCCCCTATCTGATAAAAGCATTAGTGGTTAAAGATTGTGCAACTAAAGTTGTAGGAATCTATCGGAATGAGAATAATCATCCAACTGAAGTATTAGAAAATGTGAAGTACCGTCAATGTGATCTGGCAGATATGGACTCAGTAAATGAATTGTTTTTAGAGTTTTCATTTGATGTCGTTATACATGTTGCTGCTGCATTAGGGCCACTAAATGATCCTTGTTTTTCTATTATTGCCTCACGTGATAACATTCAGGCACATGCTAACTTAATCAATGCATCAAAGAATGCAAAATGTAAAAGATTTATATATTTTTCTACGATAAGTGTGTATACGTACCCATCGCCAAGAAAAGAAGGTTATCGTGAGGATGATATAATACGACCCAATACTGTTTATGGCTGGAGTAAATACGCTGCTGAGGAATTATTACGTATTGAAACAGAGTCAAGCGATATGATGAAGGGGGTTTCATTGCGTATCGCTGGTGCACATGGGTATGGCCGTCATGGCGGAATAATTTATAATATGTTGCAAAATTCTCTTTATGGTAAAGATATTATATTAACTGAACCTAATAGTTGTTTTCGTCTTGCATTTATTGAGGATGCTGTTGATGCATTATTGTTGATACTGAATCATAAATTGCCGGATCGATATTGTTGCTACAATGTGGCGGGAGAAGACCTACTTACCTTATCAGAGTGGGGTAATAAAGTATTGACTGCAGCAGGTAAAGAAGGTAATTTTACTTTTAATGACACAGGAAAACAAAGAAATGAATTTATGGATATTTCTCGCATCAAGGAAGAGGTAGGATTCCAACCACGCCCACTGATAAATAAGTTAGATAATTACCTTAGCAAGCTAAGATAGTTGTGCTTATCTCATACGAAACGATATAGTCTACAACATATGAGTATTGTATCTATTCACCAACCTAACTATTTTCCATGGCTGGGGTACTTCTACAAAATTGCGAATTCCGATGTGTTTGTTTTTTTAGACGATGCTCAATTTTCAAAAAATAGCTACACTAATCGTGTTCAAATTCTTGGCAAAGATGAGAAAATTAAATGGTTAACAGTCCCTGTTTCAGTTCATCTAGGCCAATCTATTAATGAGGTAAATCCATCTTTGCCAGACTGGAAGTCTAGGCATCTTGATAGTTTATTTGGCCATTATTCTTGTGCAAATAGCTTTGAGTATGTTTGGCCAGATATTCAAGAGATGTTTAACTCAATTGATTCTTTCGCTGGAATTTCACAGATAAATTCCATGCTAGTCATTAAAATTTCGAATCTTTTAGGTATTCAATCTGACTTTCGATACTCCTCTGAGTTAAATGTAAAAGGCAAGGGGGAGAAGCGTTTAATTTCTATTGTATCTTCTATTTCTTCTAAAGCGCTTTATTTATCTGGCGTAGGTGGAAAAGAGTACCAGAATCCAAAAAGTTTTATTCATGCAGGTTTGGGCTTTAAATATACCAATTTTTCTCATCCACATTACAATCAATGGTCATCATCTTTTCAGACTGGTCTCTCTATTTTGGACCCTATTTTTCATCTCGGCTGGAAAAAAACAGCATTACTATTGTCTTCACAACTAAACAAAAGGTAATGGTGTTTTAAGTTTTTTAGAAAATATTTGCTTAAGTTGCCATACCCCATAAGTTAATATTTATAAAGCTTTGAAAGCTATTAAAATAAGTTTTTATAGTTAACCTATTATTTATATTTAGAGGCATTACCCACTTGTTTTAATCTTATTGGATGTTATAAAATGATACAGAAAACAATTTTTTTAATTATTGATGCATTAAGAGATGATTGCTTAAATAATCCTAAGGCGAGAGAGTACCTATTTCCCAATTTAAGTAAAATTATTAGTAATGGTGCTGTATGTTCTGCCGTATCTAATGCTCAAAGTACTCAATTTGTAATGCCACCAATATTTTGTCAAAACTACCCATTAGATTATGGAGGGTATAGTGATGGAATACTGCATAGGCCTTGTAGTTACATTGAATTAATTCAAAAATCTGGGTATGAAACCCAACTGATTTCATCATGTAATCAGTTGGGGGTCTCCTCTGGATATAATCGTGGATTTGATAGAATTAAAACAACTATAGATTATCGCGTTGTTTTAGAGCAGCGTATAACGAGGAATTTAAATCATTACCTGTCCAAGTTAAAAAAAGAAAAAAAATCTAATTACAAAAAAAATAAAGAGAAACTACTTAGTGATTATAAAAATCTGCTTGTAGAATTTATTAAAACAGTACAAAATACAGATACTTCAGTATGGGGGAGGAAGCTAAAACACTATAATTTCCAAATAGCAAAGCAAGCGCAAAAGGAGTTAGAGTTATTGAGTATAGAGGAAGATGTTGTTATTAAGCGTTTAGGTAGTATACCTCCAGGTGTCTATTGGTATGTTTTAGGTAAGAATAAAATATCATGGCTCCCCTTTTTTTTATTACGTGTTAAGGAAGCTTTATTATGGCGTTGGCGCAGGCTCTCCAATAATACTTTTCCATTTCCAATGATAATATTTTCTCATTGGGTTAGTACTTCTAGAGAGATATTTGATGAATTACTGTTAGAACTAAAAAAATCAAAAAATAGTAAACAACATTTCCATTTGCATGTAATGGATGTACACGATTGTCAAGCATTCAATAGGCCATTAAAAAAAATATTACAATTCAAGAAACTCCCCAAATGGCTCTTTGCAAGAACTAAGAATCTGACTAATCGACACTTTCTATATGACCTTGCTCTAATGAGTGTCGATGAACAAATTGGACGTTTGATTAATACCCTGGAAGAGTGTAATCTAACCGATAAATCGGCTATTATCATTAGTGGTGACCATGGTAATTCTTTTGCTAGGAGCTCTAGAGGGTCTATAGATTTAGGACTTAGAACCTATTCAGAGTATGTTGATATTCCTATAGTGGCATATAACTGTGGGAAAGAAATCAGTGTCAATCCTGATAAAATGAGAGATTCTATGTCTATGTCTGCTACCTTGCTTCATTTTATGAATATTAAACCAGATGTGAGTTTTTTGGGTGAGAGTATTGATGATAAGCATAGTAGGGGTTATGTTGTAGTAGAAAGTAGTGGTTCAAGATTATTTGACGGCCCAGAAGTTGATTTATTTTTAACATTAGCAACAAAAAAATATAAACTCATGACTATTTTAAAAAAAAATATTTTACTTGTTAAGCATCTATATGATCTTATAGAAGATCCTGATGAACTAATTGATATTGCTCATAATAAAGAAAAACGCGATAAAATAGATTCGTTGGTTAATATTTTATTTACTGAACGCCATGAATTGTTCATGTTGAAAAATATAAAGCCAAATGCATGGAGCTTGTTTTAGTGAAGAACAATAAAGAGGACGAGGTTATATGTCCATGCTTTGGAATAACCCTTAGTGACTTGAAAGAAATTTTATCTAAGGATCCAAGCTTATCATTTGAAAATCTTCAAGAAATGACTAAAGCTGGTAGCAAGTGTACAGCTTGTACCTTAGATGTTGAGTATTTTTTTGTGAAACTTACTGATAATAGGCCGTTAATTAGTATAGGCCCCAAGTCTTCTAGAGTAGATACCTCTATAAAGCAAAAAATGTATAAATTTATAGACAAATGTACACCCATGGTGTCTATGATAAAGCCAAGTTACACTCCCATTGTTGCTAGTAAAGATATAGAAACATGGATTTGTATAGCAAACTATTCTTTAATGTACGAAAAAAAAATAGTAGGGTCGAAAATGGATGTTGAGCTCATTGTTCGAGACTGTGTTGGCAATGTTTTACACAAAAACAAATATTTTCTGGATCATGAAGAGCACCTCCGTATTAATGTATCTAAGTTTTTACTAAATAGTTTAAGCTTTAATAGTGCAGAGTTGCTAATTGGATCATTAGAAGTTAAACGCATACCTTACGAAGTTGGCTTTCGCGGAACTACTAGGCCTCAAGTGGAGATTGTATCTAAAAATGGTAATGGAATGGTCCATACACAGGGAAGTTTATCAATTAAAACCGGTGGATTTTCTTGTTTTTATCGGCCAAATGATGAAATAGTCTTTATTGCTGTAACAAATATTGAAAAAATAAGAGAAATTAATTTTAATATAGTCTATCCACTAGAAAAAAATTGTGATTCTATAAAAAATATCGTCAACGAAACTATCGTTATACCTCCTGGTGGGACAGTATTTCACAAGATAAATCTTGAAGGAGAATTACATGAACAGTATTTTAATCAACCTATTAATATGAAATGGACTGTAGATGGCCTTAGGTCAACTTTTGTACTTTGCTCCTCTAAGGAGCTAGATCAATTTTCTATAGATCATGTGAGTTAATATGTCATATTCATATATTTATCCGTCCATTCTACCAATGCCGCAAGGGTATTGTACAATTGTAGAGGTGCCAATAAGTTTTATTGCTGAACGCTTAGTTTCTAAGAACTGCATTGTTGATGTTAAATTTGAATATTTTGTCAATGCAAAAAAAAACCAAATTAATGAATTCTCTCTGAATTTTAAAAATTTTCAATATACTGGAAATAAGAAAGTATCTTTTTACATGTGTGCAAATGAAACAAGTAAAAGCCATTGTGGCTATATAGAGCTGAATATTAAATCTTCAAATGGCGAAAATATTTTTTCTTCACGAAAAATTTTTGGAAACTATATAACCTTTTTTCAGAAAGAAAAAAAATCATTTTTTATGAACTACGCTTATAAAGTTGGAGACCCACAAATTATTAATCAAATGGCAAGATTTAAGAGATTTGTTATAACATATCCCGCAGTAAATATTAATATAAAGGCCGGTCAAAGTAATACACTTTTGTTAATAAACCCATACAAGAAATCTATTGTTGTTTCTTTTATAACCTCTAATTATAAAACCCTCCCCAGAAAAAAAATACCACCTCATGAAGCCATATACTATCCATTAGACAGTACTGTCCTTGATGACGAAGAGTATAGCTGGCAAGGCCATATTCAACTAACTGCAAACAATCGGTTGGTGACTTATATTATTAATCATAAAACAGGGGATATAAAACATATTTCCAATGTAGAGCACTTAGACCCATTTAGGGATGACCCAACACATCAGAGAGTATTACAAAAAATACGTAATTTTATAGGAGGGCACGTTAAAAGAGAATATGGCCGACTGAGAATGCTTCTCAGAAATTAACTCTTAATAAAAGTAGAATTTTCTTATAATTAAAACATAAGAATATTCAAATAAAGATAATACGTAGGTCAGATTCACAAATCATGCAAATATTCAATCAGGAATGCTTAGAAGTGTCAATATCTAAGCTATATCGAAAGCATGGCACGAGTCCACTTTTTTAAGTGGTGTGCTAAATGCGGTGGTATGGACACACCTATGGTCAGTAAGCTTAAAGATGTTGAAGTAGAGAGCACAAAACTCAAAAAAAAGTATGCAGAAGAATGATTAAAATCAATGATTGTATAAGAGAGGTATCAATAAAAAAGTTTTAATACTATCTCTACGTAAGGAGGTGGTCAAGCAAGTTACTAATGATCACTGGGTAACAGTTGTTTGTCAACTATTTAATCATGCTCAATCGATAACAGTTCAATAGATGTGGGTATATAATAACGAATGATTTCATAGTTCGATTGGCAAGGGTTCTGCCAAGAAAACTACTAGAGACTATCAAAACAACAGAGGCTTTATTTTTTTAGTGGTTGTTAAAAAATGGAAGAATTATAATTATTACCTATGCAATTATTGATGTTATTTATATTGCCAAGTTTTGCAGGCGGTGGCGCAGAACGAGTAACTATAAATTTATTGACAAGTCTTCATAATCGTAATTACCCGGTTTGCATTATTGTTTTTAATAAAAGTGGCCCTCTGTTATCGATGGTGCCAAATGACGTGCCAGTATATAACTTGGGTACATGTTCACTAATACGCTCTATTGTTCCACTATTAAAAAAAATAAGGCAATTGAATCCCAAAGTAATCTTCTCTACTCTAGGTTATATTAATATGCCTTTATTAGCTATTCGTTGGTTGTTGCCACGAAAAATAGAGATATGGGTTAGAGAGGCAAATTTACCATCTATTAGCCTTCCTAATAATATGTGGCCAAAATTAATGAATACACTTTATCGGTTGTTGTACAACAAGGCCGATAAGCTAATTTGCACCTCAACAAGAATGAGAGATGAATTTATCAAATATTTTTCAGTTCCTGAATCGATTATAGAAATACTACCAAATCCTGTTGATGAGGATAAAATACGTGCACTTTCCATGCCTAAAGAGCGATTTGATAGAGGAGGGGTGTGTTATATAGCTGCCGGTCGATTAACTTTTCAAAAAGGTTTTGACCGCCTATTGTGTTGGTTTAGTAAGTTGGAAAATAAAAAGTCAACACTTACAATTTTGGGTGATGGTGTACTTAAAGATGAATTAATACGAGAAACTGAATCATTCAATATTCAAAATCGTGTTAAATTTATTGGTTTTTGTGATAACCCATGGCAATGGTATGCAGGTGCAGATGTTTTTTTACTTTCGTCTCGTTGGGAGGGAATGCCTAATGTAGTGTTAGAAGCATTAGCTTGTGGAACTCCGGTTATAGCTACGGAAGAGTCTGGCGGTATTAAAGAGATTTCTGAACAAA
>LWDU01041663.1_pt1 | contig 28531 bp, 27 predicted proteins | sample 727161 | NCBI WGS metagenome assembly LWDU01 (sample SAMN04566230, study PRJNA314399) | hydrothermal vent metagenome | isolation source: deep sea hydrothermal plume seawater | place: Mexico: Gulf of California, Guaymas Basin | collected 2004-07-11
ACTTTCAGCCCTTCTCGTCGCCAGATGCGCTCGACACGCTTGTGATTGACCTGCCATCCCTGATCACGGAGCAAGGCAGTGACCCTGCGATACCCGTACCGCCCGAACCGTACTGCAAGCATGATGATGTCTCGAGTCAACGACTCTTCATCGTCGAGAAACTTCAACGTTCTGCGCTGCGTCGGTCGAGGTTGGTTGATCACCCTGCAGGCTCTGCGCTCGGATACTCCGGGCAGAACCTTCTGGACTCGCTCTACACACTTGCGGCGACGGGAAGGGCTCAGAAGTTTCCCTCTGCCGCTTCTTTCAGGATCTGCTTGTCCAAGGCAAGATCGGCAACGGTTCGTTTCAGCCTTGCGTTCTCTTTCTCTAGCTTCTTGAGCCGTTTCGCCTGATCGAGGTTTAGTCCACCGTATTCACGACGCCACCTGTAATAGGTGTGATCGGTTACGCCGATATCGCGTACTGCTTGACCAACACTCTTGCCATTAGCGATGGCAACCTCGACTTGCCTGAGTTTGGCAAGAACCTGTTCCGGGCTATGACCTTTTCTTGGCATTTCTGCCTCCCTTCAATACATCCAGTATCTGATCTTTCAGATGGACACGTTTGAGGGGGCAGGTCAGTAGCAAAACATTGTCGGGGCGAACCAACTGCATCGGTAAGTTCGGGAATGGTTCTCCGGTTGCTGCCGAGTATGAATAGGAATCCAATTGATAGGAATCGATCCCCTCGAAGTGCTCCATGCTTTTAGCAACAATCTCCTCGGCAGTCAGCGGTTCGCTCGCCAGAAGATTCGCCAAAACAATCCCGAGTGAAATCACAAGAGCTGCTAGCGGAACGATATATTGCTTTCGAACATGCATCTGTCGCATTGTAAAAAGTGTAACTTGTCGAAGCCTTTTGAACTGTTAACTCAATTAGCTGATTATCTGGAAGATGTTGTGCACAAGCATTCGCACTCTGTTTCACCGCCAAGCGACGATTTCCTTCATATAAAATGCAGTCGCTTTATCTAATGGACACCAGAGACTCGTTCGTTACACCAGTGCGCACGAATTTGATGACCGAAATAATTTGAATTTCTCTCGATTCGTACAACGCCGCGCCCGCGGTGATCGCTTCCTCACAGTCGGCGTGCTGGTCGCCGTGTTTCTGGCAGCCACCGTCATGGCTGGCGGTCCAATCTATTTGCGTTCGCTCGAACGAATAGGCATGGCCGATGTAGTAAATTCGGTCGGAATCTACAACAAAAATATTGGCCTGATATCAGACTGGATTCCACTCGAAGCAAACGAAATCGAGCACGCCAACAGCGTTGTCGACTCGGCGGTCAACGAGATATTGGAACCCCTAATCGTTAGCCGCTCGACCCGCATAAAATCCCGCCCCCACTACTGGGGCCTGGCTGACGACGATCCCGAAACTGAAACCGAAATACCTCGTAACCCAGAAGCATCGCGTGCATTTTTCCACGAAATGGAAGGCCTGTTCGATGCCGTCACCTATGTCGATGGCAGGCCCCCGACTTCTAATTTGCGTACAGACGAAAACGGCGATCAAATAGTCGAAATTGCTCTGTATGAAAATCGAGCTAAGAACTACAGGCGTAACGAGGCAGTCTTCGACTTTGAAATAGGCCACATTATCGAAGCGACCTCAATTTCACGATCATCCGGCGTGGTCAAAGGTGAAGTCGTAGGTATATTCGCGGCGAACGATGCGCAAGGGGAGTTCTGGCTGGGAGCCCCCGGCACAATCCTTGAACCTCAACCGCCACAAGAGGCCGGTGGACGGGGCTTGCCGATTGTGCTGTTCACCGCTAAAGACACCATTGCTCCCGGTGTTGGACCGTCCAACGCAGGTTTGCCAATGAGCTACATGCGGGTGCTATTTACCGATCCGCAGTTGATTTCCGAAGCAAAAGCCGGCGTTCTGGTTGCTGCCATGAACGAATATGAAGAGATTGTCGCGACAGAATTACCCCGGTCCAATGCCTTGCTCGGGGCACGCGCAACAACAAAGCGAATGTCACAGAAAATGCTATTTCTGCGCCTGCCAGCGCTACTGCTCGCAGCGCTTGGTGTTGCAGTTGTTGGCTATTACCTGTTCCTTGTTTCAGGGCTAATCGCCCGCAAGCGCGAACTTGAAACTGTCATGCTTCGATCACGGGGACTTTCGGCATACCAGGTGATACGAGTTCAAGTAATCGAAGCGATAGCCACTGTGGGTCTACCCGCAGCTATTGCCCCGCTACTGGCCTTTTTCGCAATCGCCTACGCAGGCCGATTACCGGTATTTGCATCGCTCACACACGACGCAAACCTCCCCGTCGAACTCTCACCAATATCCTGGGTGTGGGCAGCAGCAGCAGCGTTCGTGGCATTCCTGATTGTTCTTCTACCAACATTGCTGGTCGCTCGATCGGGCGTCTCAAATGTCGATCGCTCCCGAGCTCGACCCGACAGTCCGCCCGTGTTCCAGCGCCTTTACATCGACCTGCTGGTGATCATTTTGGGCGGCCTGTTCCTATGGGAGATCACAACCCGCGGCGTCGCATCTACCGATCGTGAAGGCGAAATTGTTACCGATCCAACGTTGCTGTTTGCTCCCGCCATGCTGCTGATATCAGTTGCGCTGATTATGCTAAGAGCCTTCCCGATCATCACAAATGCCACCGCATGGATCGCAACCCGTTTCACTTCGGCATCGATGGCAGTAGGTTTCTGGCGACTCGGTCGAAGCCCCTACTGGTATGCATGGCCAGTTTTGCTGATAATTTTGGGCACCGGTCTCGGGGTGATGGTCGGCACGCTCGGCTCAACGCTGGAACGGAGCAGCCGAGAGCAGATTTTCTACGACAATGGCACCAGCTTGCGAATACGGCCGGGCGGGATCAGAAACGATATTCGCGATGCCGACATTGCTGAACTCATGGCGATCGACGGCGTCAATATGGCCACAAGGGCACTCAGGCAGACAGCAAAATTCGGCACTACCGACAGGGGTATGGAGTTCGATGTTCTGGCTGTTGAATCTGACAGCTTTTCAGATATGGCCTGGTTCAGGGACGACTTCTCAGACGAGTCACTTGAACTGTTGCTCGATCGGGTGAACGTACCGTCAAAACCAGAGCCTCTGATGTTGCCGTTGGGAACGACCGAACTTTCAGCCTGGACCAAACAAGATCCTTACGTCCGCGATCACTTCTTCTGGATCGTTCTAAGTGGGGCGGAAAATCGACAGTCACCAGTGACCTTAGGACAGATTGGTGACACATGGTCCAAGCAGTCCGGCTCAATACCAAAGAATCTGAAGGAACCGATCGAGATTATTTCACTTGTAACGTTCATGCAGTCTGGAAACGATGGTGGTGCTCCAACAACCTGGTCGTTTGATGATCTCGTGGCGATTGGCCCCGGCTTCGAAACCGTGCTTCTGGACTTCGAAGGTGAAAGCCTGTGGACACCTTTGCCGACATCGGAAGGGCTGGACGATGTTTATATCGATGCTCCCGAACCGGCTGGTATCGGTGAACCCGGATCTGTAATCGGCCAAATGGTTCTCGATAGAGGGACAGTAACCGGCGTTCGTGGTGCGTACCGAAGCTCGACCGGCGATCCCATTCCGGTGATCGTCTCGGACAATTTTCTTGCGCAAACAGGAATCGTCATAGGTCAGCCCGCAGTTGTTCAAATTCTGGGTGGTTTCATACCGATTGTTCCGATCGGCAAAGCAAATCTGTTCCCAACTCTCGAACCGGATGACGATCCATTTATGGTTCTCGATGTCAAAACGCTGCTGGCATTCGTGGAGTTGCGCGGGCTTGTTTATTTGGACGCCAACGAGGTCTTCCTCGATATCGATTCTGAGGGCCATTCAAGAATCACAGCAGACATTCGCGAAATATTCCGTAGTGGATCATTGCTGGATCGAGAACGGCGAATTGAAGAATCGGTAATCGATCCGCTTACAGTCGCTGGTTGGCGTGGCATGGGCGTCGTATCGCTGATCATCGGCGGTATTGCACTGGTGCTTGGCTACGTCACCTATCTTGTGGCGCATTCGACCAGAACAACCCATGATTCGGCTTATTTGCGAGCGATGGGACTCTCGAAACAGGGCTTCATGCGAAGCGCACTGATCGAACACGGCATCGTGGCGTTCATCGGAGTTGCGGTGGGAGTCTCGGCGGGACTGGTGGCGAGTCGTGTAGCCGTTGGGGCGATCGCTTATTCGGAGACGGGGCGAGCATTGCTGCCGCCGTTCATTCTGCAAACCGACTGGTGGCCGGTGTTCACCATATTAATCGTCGCAGCGATAGCCGGGATCGTTGGTGTCATTTCGTCGCTCATCGGATTCCTGCGCAAGCCCTTGCACGAACTAACCCGCACATCCGAATAACTTGTGGCGAGGCTACCGAACCGTGACCACACCCACTAACCCTTACGCTTCCAGCCCGGCCGAGTAAGCACCAAAGTCAGCGCTACCTCAGTTGCCTTCGCTCCCGAAACGCCCTCAGGCGGCAACATCTCGAACTGCTCAAGTGAAACTTCCTTCTGTCGAATCGTCTTTAGATCCTCATCGAGTTCCATCTCGAACCTTCGGCCACCCGTATCGTCGCTGGCAGCCTGAAACCAGCCAAATTTAGGAATCGGCCAATCGTAGGCATCCCATGCAGGGTGTTGACCGATCACTTGCCACGAACCGTCCCTCAAGCCGTCATCTCGAAAATGTTCAACATGAACCGAGTCGTTCTCGGTCAGATTTTCGAGATCGCTCAAGGTTGGCAACGAATCCCAAACCGGCGCGAAAAAACGCCCAACCACAGTGCCTTTTAGCCCTACACAAACTGCAATTCCCAATCCGAAGCCGCCCGTCTTGAGCGGTACAACGAAGAAATCGCCTTCTGAGTACTTGTCTGTGTTTGCCGATGCCAATGCGTGGTGATCCAAAAATCAGATGAGACAAAAGCGATGTGCCTACGTCTCGCAGCCTCGAACAGACCGCTTGTCTAATTCTATTCGGCAAACACCTGTCTTAGTCGAAACGTTTGGTGAATTCCGATATCAAAGATTCGTACCTCTCCGGATCCCAGTTCCAGGCCGCAACGTGTCCGGTTTTTTCGAATATCTGTAGATCTATCAAAGAAGGTGAAGCTGCTTCAAATTCGATACTGGTCTGGATCGGCACGGTGTCATCGGCATCCCCGTGAATTAGCAAAATCGGAATAGTCAGTTCATCAGCGTGTGAAAGGAAATCAAGCTCGTCCCAGTCGATCCCGAATCGCATGCTTGCAAGCATTTTTGCTATGGCCGTGATTGGCGCAGGCACTCCACGTTCTGCCGCTCCTTTGTCAACAGTTCGCCCGAAATTCAGCATCGGAGCTTCGAGGATCATGCCGACTGTGTGTCCAGCAAGATCGGACTTCAGCTGATAGTTGACGATCACGCCGCCACCCATAGAAAAGCCAACGAGAACGATTCTCTTGGCGCCATTGTCGAGGGCAAACTGAACCGCCGCTTCTACGTCTCGCCATTCCGTTGCGCCGAAGTCGTAGTAGCCGGATTCACTGGCAGGAGCACCCTCATCATTACGGTAGTTGATCGTCAGCGAAGCGGCGTTCAAGTGATCAAGAAGCTTAATTGCGGCGTCGAGATTGCTCGTTCGACCATGAACAACGATCGCCCACAATTCCGGACCAGCGTTCGCTGATTCAACCGGAACGTACCAGGCTTCTAATTCACCGAGTTCACTTTGAAATGGCACATTCGCGTAGTGGATTCCCTTAGCCGATCGAGGGTCATGAGGAAACGCCGTTCGGTCCAGATACACCTCATCGCCAACCTGAAACTCACCGCTCATCAGTGTGAATTCGCGGGTCACTTTTTCTCCAGATCCTGAAAGAATGTCCCCAAGCCGACCGTAATTCACCCCGTCGGTGACACCCCATTGTGCTGAAATATTCAGGCTGTCCTCTTCGGCATCAGGCAATAGTTGAAGTGTGATCGAATCTGCGCTGATTCCAGTGATCGAAACACTGACTTCGTGAGCGGCGTTGTCGACTCTCAGCCCATCTTCTTCAAGAACCCCTGAGAAGTACCAACCACCGCCAATCAGCACCAAAAGCACCAGCCCAATTAGCGGTATAGCGACGAATCGAAATAGTTTGCTGCGGAAAATTTTCTTCATAGCGGTTAATCGATTCCTAGTCGGCCCATTCTCGCTTTGTGCGCGGCCACCGGCCCTCAGGTCCCGGCAACTCCGGGAACGTATCATGTGGCTCGGTCTGGCACCAGAACGCCACCGAATCGATCTCGTCGGTTAACGGTTGGAACGTTTTATCGGCCCACCACCCCAACGCCTGAACCGTCACGCACAAATCCTCTTTGAAGCGAATTGGGTCGAGTACGTGCCAGCGATACAGACCGTGCTTAGGCACATCGTCCTCGTCACGAGTCCACAGCGGATATCCGAGATACGGCGCCGAATACGTCTCGTCAAAACACCACGCCCCACCGAAGTAGTCCTCAGTTCCCGTACCGCAAATCGTCGGGTACTTTCCGTCACCATCGATAAAGAACTTCACCTCGCCTTCGCCCCACCATCCGTCCGACATCTGCGTCCAGCCAAGCGCAGTTCCAATGTAGTGACCCTGACCCTTCACACCGTCAAGAATAACGTGTTCGGGATTCTCTCGCGTCGTTATAGACCTACGCCACTGAGCATGGAAATATGCGGCTTCGTTAGGCACCGCCGTTAGCGAATAGTCGAACTGATAGAAGAACCCTCGAATCTCGTTCCAGTGCTGATTCTCAACTTCGATTCGAGCGCGTTTCCTGAACGGCATCTGCCAGTAGCAATTAAAACCGCCCGAAGGGTTTACGTTCACAGGAATCGAATTAACGTTATAGCGCAGGCCGTGCGCGTTGGCGAAGAAATCGGCTATAGGCGACTCCACAGAAGGCGTCTCTTCATCATCCCAGTAAAAACGAATTACTACATCCCGAAGCCCAGAATCTTGCAGCGTGATCCAGATGTGATTGATGATAGCTGGACCCTCGATATCGACCAGCACAACGGTCTCGCCGGGTGCAAGCGTTATCGCCGGTCGAACCTTCCAGCCCTCTCCTAATCGGTGCGAAGGATGTGGCGCATCGGGTGATGGAGCCTTTGCACCGTTTGCACGTTCGCCAGTCGGGTTTTCGGCCGATATCGAACGAGATTCCGCATCGCTCAAAAGCGAAAGACTTCCGAGTCCGCCCTGAAATCCGCTCAGCCAGTTGTTCGTCAATGTAAATCACCGTGTGAAATCTCGTGCCAGTGAAGGCATTCTACCGTTGTGTTCAACCCGTATCGACGACTACCAGCAGCACCTTGCTCTGTTAGAGTCGCCAGACCCTTTCGATTTGATCGAGTCCGCATACTGATTTTGTGATTGGAAACCGCTTCCAGTGAACGAAACTCACGACCACAACCTGCCCGATTTAAAGCCGGGTCCACACGGGCATCCTGCGTGTGCCGAGTGCGGTCGCACGATCTGGAACGACCCAAAAGTCGCCGGAGCCGCAATCGTGCCGATGGACGATGGAATCGTAATGGTTCAACGCGCTATTGAACCCGAGATCGGCAAGTGGAGCTTCCCGTCTGGCTACGTGAACCGTGGTGAAAAAATCGAGAAAGCAGTTGAACGAGAAGTACTCGAAGAGTGTGGGCTTGAAACCACCGTCGGCAAACTCGTTGGACTTTATTCCGAAGAGGGGAACTCGATCATTCTGGCGGTCTACGAAGTGGCAGTCGTAGGTGGCAAACTCGAGTCAGCCGATCACGAAACTCTGGACGTCGGAGTCTTCAAAATCGACCAACTCCCCGATCTGGCATTCGCACACGACCGCGGAATTATCGAAGACTGGATCAGGATGAAATCAGAGGCCACATCAACATGAGATCCCGCAGCGACGTGGTGATCATCGGCGGTGGTGTTGTTGGCGCATCAATTGCATATCATCTGGCAAACGAAGGTATGAGCGTCACGATAATCGAGCGAGACTCAGTCGCCAGCCACGCCTCTGGATTTTCAGGCGGGTACCTGAATCCAACCAGTGAAACCGGCAAACTCGTGCCGCTGCACCACCAGTCGTTTCGCATGCACCGGGAACTGCTCGAAAACGTGCAGGAAGAGTCAGGCGTCGATGCACAGGTGCTGAGGATGCCACACATCGAGCTGGCTCTCACCGAAAGCGGCGTTCAGTTCCAGCGAACCGAGCTAGAGCGGATTTCACCGTTCCCAGATTTCAAGACACAGTGGCTTGAACCAGATGAAATACGCAAACTGGAGCCACGAATCACAGATGACGTTTGCGGCGGCGTCCTTGTTGAAGACGTCATTGTCCTCGACAGCTACAACCTCACGCTAGCACTGGTAAAAGCGGCCGAAAACCGTGGCGCTGAAACCCTGCTCAGGGAAGCGACCGGCATCATCTACGAGAATGACCGCGCCGTCGGCGTGAGGATGGGCCAAGACCGTATAGACTGCGACAAGGTGATCGTGGCGCTGGGTCCTTGGTCGGGTGCTGCAAGTCTGTGGATTGGGCTCGACATTCCCATCGTCCCTCAAAAAGGCGAACTGCTACGACTTGAAGGACTCGACCCCAAACTAGAATTTCATCTCCGGGCGATCCATGCTGGAACAACCTGTTCCGTCTATCAAAAAGGCGACGGCCTGGTTTGGCTTGGCGCAACAAAAGAAGACGGCAAAGGCTTCGACACAGTCAATTCGAACCAAGCACTGCGGTCGCTTTCGGAAGTTGCCATACGAATGCTTCCCGAACTCGAATCACGCAAACTGGTGCTTCAAACCGCGTGCCTGCGACCGGTAACTCCCGATGGCGACCCCATCCTTGGAAACGTTCCAGGAAAAGAGAACCTGTTCATCGCCACAGGTACAGCGGGGCAGGGCGTATTACTTGCGCCAGCTATTGGCAAAGCGATGGCCGATCTGGTGTCGACCGGCGAAACCGACATCGATATCGCACAGTTTGGTTTCGAGAGATTTCGCGAGAAATCGACAGGGCTGACAGGAACTTCTTAATGGAGAGCAAAGTATGAAATCCCACAGCGACGTTGTAGTTATCGGAGGCGGAATCATTGGCTCATCCATTGCATACCGGCTGGCCAGCGAGGACTCAAGCGTAACCGTAATCGAGCGCGACTCGATAGGTAATCACGCCTCCGGATATGCACTGGGACTGCTGAATCCAACGAACGAAACCAGCCACATCGAATCGCTGAACCACCAGTCGTTTAAGATGCACAAAGAAATGCTCGACATAGTGCAGGAAGAGTCAGGGGTAGACGCACAGGTCCTGACCATCCCGCACCTCGAGCTCGCCCTTGAAGAATCCGAACTTCCAGAACTCAAAAAGGAAATCGATCGGATAAACGGCTTCTCAGAGTTCAATTCGACGTGGCTGGAGCCAGATGAAATAAAGAAATTGGAGCCGCGCATTTCCGATGATGTGTACGGCGGTGTGCTGATCGATGAGGTGATCATTCTCGACAGCTACAACCTGACGTTGGCGATCGCACAGGCCGCCGAGGCACGCGGCGTTGAGTACGTTTTGAGTGAAGCCACCGGGATCATCTTCGAAAAAGATCGCGCCGTTGGAGTAAAAGTCGGCGATGAACAAATCACTTGCGATGCGGTCGTTCTCGCCCTCGGCCCATGGTCAGGCGCATCAAGCCTGTGGCTCGATATCGACGTGCCTATCGTCCCCCAAAAAGGTGAAATCGTTCGTGTCAAGGGCTTCGATCCACCGCTCGAGGTGCACATTCACGGCTTCACGTTAGGAAGTTCGTGCTCAGTGGTACAAAAAACCGACGGCGCGACTTGGCTGGCAGCCACCGTTCAGGACGGATCAGGTTTCGACACCACCCCGTCAAGCGAGGCTCTCGAGTCGTTATCGCAACGTGCAATGCGGATGGTCCCAGGGCTCGAATCACAACAGTTGGTGCTGCAAACGGCTTGCATGCGACCCATCGCACCCGATGGCGACCCAATAATCGGTAAAGTGCCCGGCAAGGAAGGCACGTTCATCGCCACGGGCACCGGTGGTAAGGGAATCCTGCTGGCACCTGTCATCGGCAGAGCATTGACCGATCTGATCACCACCGGCGAGACCGATGTCGATATCGCCGAGTTTGGACTCGACAGGTTCTCAACCGATTAAGGCACTGACTACAGCCACTACGCCGAGTGAATCCGGTTCCACCGATTCGCCAGGTCAATGCAGCGCATGAACTCAACGCCTTCGCGCTGTTTCATGTGCTCTATCAGGCTGTCCAAAGCTTCGAGTCGTGCGAACCGGCCCGACGTGTGCGGGTGCATCGTCAGCATGAACGCCCTGTTTGCCCGATACGCCCCATCAAACTCCCACTGCCATGCCGTTAGCACGTCGTTCGGTGTGTTCATTGGAGCAGTTTGACCCGCTACTGGCATGTACGTGTAATACGGGGCGTCATCGAGCGCCCAGTGAACCGGAAGTTCAACAAGACTCTGGCCCTCTTCACCAACGAAATATGGAATATCGTCGCCCATCAGGCTCGAGTCGTAAACGAATCCTCGCTCATGCAACAGGCGAAGCGAATCAGCCGAAAGCTCCCATGAAGGCGATCTGTAACCTTTGGGCCGCTCACCCGTAATTCCTTCCAAAATGTCGGAACCCAGATCGAGTATTCCGCCCTCACTCTCGTGTGGTCCCAGCGATGAAGGCGGCTCGTGCAGATATCCGTGATGCGCTACTTCGTGTCCGCTTGCAGCCACGTATTTCACGATCGACTCATGACGTTCGGCCACCCAGCCCGGAACGAAAAAAGTAGCCTGAATATCGTGCTTTTCGAGCAGGTCGAGAATTCTTGCGGTACCGACTCGCGGTCCGAACTCACCCATCGAAATAGCGCTCGGGTGATCGGCGAGTTCAGGGTTTCGACGCATCGTCGCTGAAGGACCATCGATGTCGAAGGTCAGTATCACCACACATCGGGTATCGCCGTCTGTGTTGGCCCAGATCGAATCCATGTTCGCCCCTTTATCCCGTAGTCAGTCCCGTCGTTTCGTACTAAGCGATGATCAACTCCGCCATCCGCTCAGCCATCGCAATAACCGTTGCATTTATGTTCGCCCGCACACACGTCGGCATGATCGACGCATCGACAACCCTCAGGCCTTCCACACCTCGCACGCTACCGTGCTGGTCAACAACCGCCATAGGATCGGAATCGACGCCCATCTTATTCGTGCAAGAAATGTGGTGACCGGTTGTCACATCCCTGCGTATCCAGTCTTCCAGCGCCTCAACGTCATCAAGAATGTCGCCTGAAGGATACTCGCCATCAACAACAATCTCCCTGAACTCGGGACCCTCAACCAGTTTCGCCATCTTGCGCACGCCTTCACGCATGCGAGTCAAATCCCACGGGTCGTCGAAGTAGTTGAAATCGATGATCGGATGGTCGGCAATATCAGTTGAAGCCAATCGAATTTCACCCTTGCTGAATGCCATGTTCAGCGTCAAATTCATCAGAATGCCGATCGGCGTGTTCCTGTCACCACCACGATCCGTACGCTCTGTGGCAATCGAACTTACGTAAACAATCATGTCGTTCCGGTTGTCGGAACCTTCGGCTGTGTACCGGAGCCCCACCTGCATCCGCTTTCGATCGAGGTGAAATTTGTAGTCGGGTTTAGTGTTCCAGACCATCGGAGCCATCGGGTGATCTTGAAGGTTCTGGCCGACACCGGGCAGATCGACAATCACTTCAATTCCGTGTTCACGCAGATGCTCGGCAGGCCCAATGCCCGAAAGCATAAGTAACTGCGGAGAAACCACCGCTCCAGCCGAAACAATAACTTCGTTCGACCGTACCTCGAACATCTCACCACCGGATTCCGCGATCACGCCAACGGCACGACCATTTTCGATGATGACTCGATGCACCAAACTATCGGCACGGATAGTGAGATTCAGCCGGTGTCGACCCCCCGCCAGATAGCCAAGTGAAGTGCTGATTCGCACGCCATCGATATTGTTGAACGGCAGTGGCCCGACACCGCTTGAGTCGGGCAGATTATGATCCGGGCAGTCCGGAATTCCCGCCGCCCGGCATGCTTCGTAGAAAGCGGTCTGGGTAGGCAGCCAATCTTCAGATCTGGCTCGTTCGCAACTGATCGGACCGCCCTTGCCATGGAAATCACCACCATAATCGAGGTCGTTTTCCGATCGCCTGAACGCCGATAGAAGATTCTTGTACGACCACTCGTCGAGCCCCGATTCTGCCCAAGAGTCGTAGTCTTCCGGCACTCCTCTGAGAAAAATCTGGGCATTGATCGCTGTCGACCCTCCAACGGCACGCCCTCGCGGCACAAGTATCGGCTCAGAATCATCCGTTCCCTTCGCCCGGTAGGCCCAGTCGTGTGGATTATCGGCGACGTTGGCCGCACCGCTCAAACCATATTTGAGCTCATCGGGCAGTGTTTCGAAATCCGGGTAATCCGGGCCCGGTTCAAGCAGCAATACATTGCGAGTTGGATCTTCAGAAAGTCTGGCAGCCAGAACAGCACCGGCCGCTCCTGCTCCCACGATCACTGTGTTGTAATTCAACGAACCTGCCCTTCTTATGTGCTGTTGCCACCTGATCAGACACACTGATACTGAGGAAGCTTCACCGGCGCTCCGAATTGATCCACGGCATACGTCGCTTTCGGCCTAACTTACCAGAGAATCTGAGTGCGAACTAAGCTTGTGCCTTGAGCTTGGGCATGACCTCTTTTGCAAACAGCTCCATCGACCGCATCACCTTCTCGTGCGACAGCTGACCGATTCGCATCCAGGCCATCCAGTGGTTGGTATAAACACGTTCTGAATACGCCTGCATCGATTTCAGTACAGTTTCAGGCGAAACGTAGCAGGCACCCCAACTCCACGGATCATCTGCCGACAGCCCCGCAATTTTCTCAGGCGATTCCGGGTACTCCTCGTATCCGCTGGATGGTCGCTCTCTGCCGGGCGCACCCGGTAGGAATGTTGAAAGAGCGTCATAGAACCACTGTGCGTTCGGTGCAGCATCACGCTGGGCTTCCTCGTCGGTGTCTGCCACGTGAATCTTCACGCTAAGTGGAAGATCGATATCTGAAAGCTGCTGTCCTCTTTTTTACAGCTGGGCTTCATAGAGGTTTGTCCCGGCTTCCACGGTATCGATCGAAACGAAATTTAGTGAACGGATGATCGAAAGTCCCTGGCTCCCGGCACGATCATACGACCCCGGAGTTACCACTGTTTGGTAGATCGGTGGATGTGGTTTTTGAACGGGTTTCGGGTATACCGAAACATCTTTGAACGACCGGTATTCACCTTCATACGAGAACGATTCCTCAGTCCATGCCTTCTGAATTATCTCCATAGCCTCGGCGAACATTCCTCGTGATGCTGTCTGGTCGATTTGGAATGCCTCGAACTCTGGAACCTGCCAGCCTCTTTCCACTCCGAGTGAAAATCGACCGCCGCTTAATTCGTCGATCAGTGCCGCATCTTCTGCGATTCGCAGCGGGTGTTGGAAAGGCAGAACCACCGCTGCAGTCCCTATATTTATTCGCTTCGTGCGTTGACTGATTGCGGTGGCCAGAAGCAACGGATTGCCAATGATGCCCGGCGTTGCGTAGTGGTGCTCAGGTACCCAGACGGAGTCGAAACCCAGCTCCGCTGCGTAGTCGATCTCCTCAAGAATTTCCGAGAACACACGATCCTGAGGTAGATGTGAAAGATCACTGAACAAGAACATCAAGCCGATTTTCATAGCTGTCTCCCGTCGCAATACAAGCTGCAGTCCATGCTAAGCACTCGGGAATACCGCGCAAATTGCGATAACCATAGGTTCAGAGGCACCTTAGAGTTCCGGGAGCATGGAACGCATGATGGGAGTGTGATGATCAGACAGTTGCTGCACTATGTATAAAAAGTGCCTTGATGAAAATCTGAGTCGGGGAGCGGACTAAACGCCAGCCTCAAGCCGGGCCATTTCAACTGCAAACCACAAAGCCATCGCACCACCTCGATCGTCGAGACCGTCGTTGTAGGGCCGGATGACATATTCATCGAGTGTCGCAAGCGGGCCCGTGCCAACACATACATGCTCAAGTTCACCGCTATCGGAGATTCGCTGAGCAATACCGCTCCACGCTCGATTCACCACTTCACGCCACTCGTTGCCGAGCCACCCAAGTCGCAATCCTCTGGCAATCGAATAGCCGATCATCGCGGTTGCGCTGAACTCCAGATATGTCTCCGGTAAGTCGATCACCTGGTGCCACATACCCGATTCGTCCTGCTGGCTCCTTAATCCGCCAAGATGACGAAGATGGGTCTGGAGCAACTCAGACCGAGAAGCGTGGTTCTCGGGCAAATAACTCAGCGCCTCGGCAAATCCCAGTGCAGCGAAGGCGTTTCCACGTCCCCAGAAGAACGGCGACGCCTTGCAGTGCCACCACAAACCGTTCGACTGAAGCGTGTCGGCAGAATCCAAATACTCAGCAAGCAAGCTCGTGTACTTCTCGTCGCCGGTGGTCTCAAAGGCTCGACCCAGCATCGTAGCCGCGAAAAAGAAATCCTCGACCCGAATATCTGGATCGAGAGGCCCTTCATCAACCGAAGTACCAAACAGATCGGCAGTAAACCGCACTAATTCGAGGTACGCCTCATCGCCCGTAGCCCGCGCCAGTTCGTCAGCCCAACAGACTCCCGCATAGTTCGCTGTGCCGTCAGACTCACTGAAAATCCCCGAATGATCGTTCAGATACTCGGCCACGATCGATGCAATATCGCCAGATGGGTCGTCAGACGAATCGGGTGAAAGTTCATGAAGACGCAACCGACCGCTCAGCGCCACTCCTTGCGTATACACCACCGACCGCTCAAGCACGTGGCCATAGTGGGTTGCAAGGTTCGACGCGTATTCGATTGGACTCTTCAACTTCTTCACCCGTTTGCTATCTGGCAACAGGTAGCATCGCCAGCCTGTTGAAAACCCGCACGATAACTGAACAACAGAAGAATCGCTACGCACAAGGAAGGGATGCTGAGAATACTTCAAATAATGCTCAGATAGCGATGAAATGCGATAGAGTGCGTGCATTCTGTGAAATAGCTACGAAATTCTGAGGCCGAACATGACAACGTCGAATGCCACCGACCTTTCCCTTATGGCGCACCTTCTGAGGCGTGCCGGGTTTGGTTCCGACCGAGCCGAACTCGAACGGTATGCCGAACGAAGCTATGAAGAGGTTGTCGACGACCTGCTCAGTCCGGATAAATTCGACGATGTTGAAGAAGAAGTTCTGACCCGCTACTACCCCGCACTTCACGCCGCAATCGACAACCCGGCTTCGTGGAACGGTCGCTGGTTTTACAGGATGATCAATACGGAAAAACCGCTTGAAGAGAAGATGACACTCTTCTGGCACGGTGTTTTCGCGACCGGCTGGACCAAGAGCGAGCACACTCCCACCATTGTCGATCACATCCAGATGCTTCGCGAAAACTGCATGGCGAACTTCAGGGAATTGTTGATGGGGATTTCAAAAGACCCGGCGATGATTTTCTGGCTCGACAACAATGAAAATCACGGAACCGCGATCAATGAGAATTACGGCCGAGAAATTCTCGAACTGTTTTCGATGGGCATTAGCAACTACACCGAAGACGACATCAAAAGTGCCGCTCGGGCGTTCACTGGTTGGACCTACGAACAGCCCGTTCCACTATACCCATACGGCCAGCGTTCGGTGAAATACCTGTTCCGAGAAGACGACCACGATTTCGAAGAAAAGACGTTTCTGGGGCACAGTGGCAAACTCGACGGCGGAGATATCATCAACATCATCGCCGAACAGGAAGCCACCGCGAGATTTATCGGCCGGCACCTCTACAACTTCTTCGTAGCCGATGAAGCACAGGTTCCCGCATGGAGCATCGAACCTCCAGCCGATCCCAAGGCGATCGACGACATGGCGAAGACATGGATGGACTCAAAAGCCGATATCCGTGAAGTGCTGCGAACAATGTTTAACTCAGACTGGTTCAAAGCAGCTCGATTCCAGCACGTTAAGTCGCCTACAGAATTCGTCGCAGGAGTGTTGAAGCTTTCTGGCGAATACGCCGAGCCGGGGCCAAACCTTCACAAGCTCGAAGGCACGATTGTGGCTATGGGCCAGAAACTCATGGATCCGCCAAGCGTTGAAGGCTGGCACACCGGCAAAGAGTGGATCGACGGTGGAACACTGACAGAACGGGTCAACTACGCGGTCGACACCCTGAACGATCCCACTAAGCCCGGTGTGAAATCCATCATTGATCGCATCAAAGCCGCTGGCGAATCGACATCACCGACGCAACTTGTTGAGGGTATTCTCGATCTGGTCGGACCGCTCGAGGTTCAACCCGAAACCCGCGAAACCCTGATCGCCCACGCTGAATCGGAAGGCCCTCTTGATTGGAGTTCCGAAGCATCGGCGAACACCAGCGAAATCAGAGTGGTTCAAATGCTAACCCTCGTGGTTTCAGCACGAGAGTTTCAGTTCGCCTGACCTTTGCTCCCTGGCCAGCACCCACCCATCTGCACAATCACGACGACGGAGAACACCATATGACGACCATTGAGAAGCCAACGAAAAAGAAAGATCCAGTATTGGTTGTCGTTCAGCTTTCTGGCGGGAACGACTTCATGAACACGGTGATTCCGTTCACCGAAGGTATCTACTACGACAACCGCCCACTGGTTGGCATCTCAGAAGACAAGTCGCTTCCGTTCACCGACACTCTTGCGTGGCATCCCTCTGCAGCTGCCTTCAAGCGCATCTACGAGCGGGGCAACATGGCCATCATCCAGGGAGTCGGAACCGAGCACGCAAGTCGATCTCACTTCCGAGCCATGGACATCTGGCACACCTGCGAGCCCGAAATTGTTGCGACAGAAGGCTGGCTCGCCAAAGTGATTCGCGAGATCGACCCCGACAGTGAAAACCCGGTTACAGCAGTGAACTTCGGGCGTGGATTGCCACGTGCACTTGCTGCACCTGGAGTGACCGCTACCTCCATCGGCGATCTCGACAACTACGGCCTCATGTCGGGTATCCAGTTGCAAGAAGAACGTGACCGCGATCTCCAGATATTCCAACGCATGTACACACCGGCAATCGGCTCCGGTCAGGTGATGAACTACCTGAGCCAGACTGGCCAGAACGTTCTTAGCGGTGCAGAAATGCTTGCCGAAGCACCACGATATTACAAGTCGAAGGTCGAGTACGCCGACAATCCGATCGCAAAGGCGCTTAGAGACGTCGTGCGAGTTCACACTGCTGGACTGGGCACGCGGATTTTCTACACAAGTCACGCCGGTTACGACCACCACGCACAGGAAGTTCCGGGTCACGCAAAACTGCTGACAGAACTCACCGACGCTATCGAAGATTTCATGCAGGATCTTCGAGATCACGACGCAGCCGAAGAAGTGAACGTTCTCGTATTTACCGAGTTCGGTCGACGCATTAAGGACAACGGATCAGGCACAGATCACGGCACCGGTGGTGGCGCATTCCTCATCGGCGAAAACGTGAAGGGCGGGCTCTATTCCGAATACCCATCACTTGCCGTTGCCGACTGGGTTTTCGGCGAAGACATGGACTTCACGATCGACTTCAGAAGCGTGTACTCCACGATTCTGGATCAGTGGATGGGACTCGATCCTGTCGACATCGTCGGTGGCCAGTTCGAACAGTTCAACCCTTACACGAAGACAATGGTCTAGCCCCTTTTGGAAATCACGGGCGATTCATTTAGGAACTAAATATGACTAAACCACACGCACTGCTAAGGGCTGCTTTTCCGTATCACCACACGCTTGGGATGCGCCGCGTAACCTCATCGCCAGCCGACATCGTTGCACTCGGCTATCATGGCGATATCTACGTGCTGAATCGCGTCGACGGCGAAGGCGGACAAATCCGCCACACCAACTGGGATGACGAGGATATGGGAGATTTTGGTAGCGATTTTGTCTGGCCTGTCCAGATGATCGCTGGCCCCGACGATTCACTTGTTATTTCAGATGAAGGCAACCACACGATCAGCTTCTGGACCAAAGATGGCCCCCAAATAAAATCCTGGGGCGACCACGGTTCTGGCGAAGGCCAACTGAACCGTCCTTCGGGCATTGTTATCGATTCCGATGGCAACCTGATTGTCGCCGACACCATGAACCATCGCATCCAGAAATTCACGATAGACGGCGCGTTCATTTCTTCGTTCGGCGAGCTCGGCGAAGGTCATGGCCAGTTCAACATGCCATGGGGTGTTGATGTTGATCCTGACGACGGCTCAATAGTCGTTAGCGACTGGCGAAACGACCGTGTACAAAAGTTCACGGCAAACGGCGAGTTCCTGTTGCAGTTCGGTACATCCGGAAGTGGACGAGGCGAACTCTCACGACCTGCCGGTGTATCGGTCGACAAACACGGCGACATATACGTTGCCGACCGTGGAAACCACCGAATCCAACTCTTCGGCCAAAACGGCAACTTCGTCGATGTGTTTACCGGAAACGCCGGTCTCTCCGTAAGCGGACGCAAGTACATCACCGCAAACCCGAAGGTGCTTCGCTCACGTGAACTGATCGACCTTGTTGATGAGAAAAACCTGCGTGGCCCAGCATCCGTGCGAGTTGTTGGCGACCTTATGTACATCCCGGACGCAGGGTCCCACCGCATTCAGATCTACAAGAAAGAGGCGTATGAACTCAGCGAAAATGAGATTTATGCAGCTCCGAACGCCCCTTCGTTGTACACAGTTTGAGGTGGCTACCCACGTTGGAATTTGAGGATCCAAAGGTTGTTTTCGACGACCAGACAGGTATCGTCATATGCCGATGATGTACGGATTTGGAGCCCAGCGAAAGCAAATTCTTGAAGCTGAGCTGGGTCGCCTCGTAGACGAAATGCCACAGCTTGGAATGGTTTCGATGATCCTGGTTGGCCCGTTTGTTCGCGGCGAGGTCGGACCCGAAACAGTTCTCGATCTCGTCGTTGTTCAAGAAACCGATGAACCAGTGCACCGTCGCGCCGATTTCTGGACAACTCATTTGCGCCCGAGAATCGGCATGAATTTCTTTGTTTACACCCCCGACGAATTTGAAAACCCGGTAGGTGGCGATCGTATGATTCATGAAGCCGCCAACAACGGAGAAAGGGTCTACGGGTAAACGCCACATGACCGCAAAAGACCCATCAACAAGCTGGATTGCCCAGGCTGCATCCGATCTCGAATCCGCCCAAGCGAACGCCGATCAAAACCGTCACGCACTGGCATGTTTTCTCTGCCATGAGTCGGCTGCCAAGGCCGTAAAAGGATTCCTATACAAGCAGGGTGCAGAAATGGTTTGGGGAGACCATCTTTCTGATCTTTGCGAAGATGCAATGGCATTCGACCCGTCATTCGATTTCGTGAAATCCGTTGGTGCACTGCTCGACAAGCATCACCTCGCAGCTCGCAACCCTGATGCCATCGCTGGAGCAATTCCAGCCGAGGTCTACGACTCAACCGACTCAGCACACGCAATCGAAATCGCAACCGAAGTGCTGGCTACAGTTCGCCAGAAACTCTCGGGCGAATAACTTAAGACCAGCTAGCCCCGCGCCCACTCGATAGCGGCCGCCAGCATAGCGCCGACACCAGTTTTGAACTCGCTGAAGTCGATTCCGTAGTTCCAGTCGGCCCACAACTCGTCGCTCGCGACAAGAATGTTGCAAACACTCACGCCTCGATGTTCAGCGACCCGGTACATCGCCGACGTTTCCATATCGACACCCAGAATGCCCGCTTCTGCATGCCGTGAAATATCATCAGTCATCTCACGATAAAACCCATCAGTCGTCCACCAGTCGCCAGACGCCGAACGGCCGCCGTGCTTTTGCACCAACGACGTCATCTCAGAAATCATCGCTTGATCGCCAACCGGCGGTGTCTGCCCGGGATTCGGGTAGTGCCCGGAAGTCCCCTCATCGATCACCTGAACAGCGTTCGGTATCAGCACGTCGCCAACCGGATGATCTGACTGAAGCCCACCCGAAGCGCCCACGCCAACAAACGATTCGGCTCCACACGCGATCAAGTCTTCCATCAGCATGGTCGTTCCGGCAGCCCCCACCGGAGCATATGCCACTGTCACCCAACCCTGATCGTTGTCGGCAGTGCGCACCCAGTAGGTGCTGCCAAACATCATCGGTGGAGCCGGAGTTGCGCCCAGCGCTTCGGCCATTAGATCGCCCCACTTATCTGTCCACGTCAGCAGAACTTTCTTCCCAACTCGCACGTCGTCGAGCGATAGCCCACGTGCTTTCATGCGATTGCCAACAGCCTGCAGTGGAGTGAATCGTGGATTCGACATAATGATTCCGTTAGTCGGAAATGACCTACAGCCCGAGCGGGTCCTTGACCGCACCTAAGTAGTCGGCAGCCCCGGCCTGCATAAACTTCGGCGCAGAGCTAACGATCCACTTGATCCCGCGCTCATGCCAGAAAAGTGTTTGCTCAGCGGTCACACCCAGCGTGCCAGTGTGCTTGCCAGCGGCCGTGATTCGCTCGTGCAAATCCTGAATAGAGTCGACCACCTTGTCACTCATGGTCTGACCCGAGATACCGAAGTTAACCGACAAATCGCCAGGCCCAAGAAAAATAGCGTCGGCGTTATCGGTAGCGATGATTTCATCGGCGTTTCCGATGCCTTCGGGGGTTTCAATCTGGAGCGAAACGAACGTCTCTTCGTTCGACTCTTTGATGTACTCAGCCATGTCCTGAAGCCCGAATCGAGCGTTACGACCCGCAAACGCACCGCGCTTGCCCATCGGCGGATACTTCACCGCGTCGACAACTTTCTTGCCATCATCAGCATTGTTGATCAGCGGAATCATCACCCCGGCCGCACCTGCATCCATGTAGCGCTGAATATGCTGCTGCTCGTTGAGTCCGATCCTGAGGATCGCAGTTGTGCCAGAAAGCTCGGCGGCACGAATCATGTGCTCTGCCGTTTCGAAATCCATAGGACCGTGCTCGCAGTCGATGACAACGAAATCGAAGCCCATCCAGCCCATCGTCTCGACCATCCCGGGAGAAGGCAGTCCCACGAACGGCCCGATGGTGGATTTACCGTTGTTCAGCTTCTGTTTCAGTGTGTTCTTGTTCACCCGTATCGTCTCCGCATTGTTAGTTGGTGATCTGGCAGAACGAGAATACTCGCACGCGAGGCGTGTTGAAAGTCGAGTTCGGATCAATACCATGTTGGCGTGACCTCTTCAAACTCAAACTCAAATTCCGAATCGAACCCGGTATTTGGCCCCGCTTTCCAGCCCGTAAAAGACCTTCTTGAGCAGCAGATCGAAGACGGCCTTCACCCCGGTGCACAGATTTGCGTGGTGAAAGATGGCCAGCTACTCGCCGATTTCGCAGTAGGCGAGACCGTAGCCGGAACCGGCATTCCGCTGACTAATAATTCGGCGATGCCATTATTTTCATCAGCAAAACCGATAACAGCAGTGGCGCTAGGCGTACTGGTCGAATCGGGGCGCCTGAATTTTGACGATCCTGTCGTAACGCACATTCCCGAGTTCGCTGCCAACGGGAAATCTGCCATCCAGATCAAACACCTGATGAATCACACGTCTGGTCTGGCCGACGATGCCCTTGCCGACGGAGGTACGAACAGAGTGGAAGTAATCACCCGGCTAAACAACTCGGAAACAGTCGACGACTGGATTCCCGGGGAACGATCGGCATACCTACCAACTGCAGGCTGGCACATTCTTGGCGAAGTGATCGAACGGGTGAGCGGTACCTCGTTCGAATCGTTCGTACAAAGTTTTATCCTGGACCCGCTCGAAATGGTCAACACTTACCCGAACGTCGATCCCGAACTTGCGCAACAGCTAGGCGACCAACGCGCAACCATGCACGATTCACGCCGCCTACCAAACACCGTCAACCCAGCCTATACCCCGGAACATCTGGGTCGATTCGTCCGCCCCGGCAGCAGCTTCCACGTATCTGCTCACGACATGGTGAAGTTCTACTCGATGCTGCTAAACGGCGGTGCCGCGCAAAGTGACGAACAAATAATTTCTCCGGATACCGTCGCCACTCTCACAACCGCCAGCACAGCGGACTTCTCGACGAGACATACGGTGTCGTGATGGATCGTGGTCTTGGGTTCTTTGTCGATAGCCAGCGCCACAGCCCTGCAGTCCCGTACGGCTACGGCACAGCAGGCTTCGCCGACCACATTTGGACACGGCGGCAAAGAATCATCAACCGGGTTCGTTGACCCTGATAAAAATCTCGTGGTATCACTCATCTTCAATGGAATGCCCGGCGAACCAAAGCATGATCGTCGGCAAAAGCGCGTGCTGGCGGCGTTGTATGAAGCGCTAGAGTCCTAGCTCTTAAAAATGCTCTCAGGAATGTTGCCGTCGATAAGCAATCGGCGAACTCGCTTCAAGATAGCGTCGGCTATACGATGCCCCGCCTGATCAGCCTTGATAACACACCAACGTGGGTCAGTCTTCGACATCTCCAGATACCCTTTGCGGATGCTCTGGTGGAACTTCAACGGCGCCTGCTCAAACCTGCGTTCGTTCTCGTTATCTACCCGGCCTGATCCATCCGTATCACCGCTGAACAAGTCCGGCTTGTTAGAAACCCGAGCCAGACTCACCTTGGGATCGAGGTCCAGCAGCACTGTTAGGTGAGGCGTAAGCTCCGCCGTAGCAATATCGTTCAGCTGCTTGATCGTCTTCAGATCGCCACCACGGGCGTAACCCTGATACGCCAGCGTCGAGTCGATATAGCGATCGAGAACCACTACTTTTCCTCGATCCAACGCCGGACGAACCGTCTCAAACATCAGTTGAGCCCGGGCCGCCTCAAAAAGCAGAGTTTCAGCAAGCGGTGAAGAAGAATTAGACCGCTTTATCCAGCGTCGAACATTGTTTCCAAGATCAGAACTGCCCGGTTCCTGTGCGTGAACCGTGTCGATCCCGAAACTCTGAAGCTTGTGAAAAAGACGCTCCGACTGGGTCGATTTTCCAACGCCTTCGCCGCCCTCGAAAGTGATCAAAAGGCCACCTTCAACGGTGCGCTTTTTCATGCGCTCGCTATCGGCCCCGAAGTCCATTTCTTCCTGCTCTTTAGCAGTCAACTTGCGTTCCTCATGTATGGCTGTGATCGAGGCATGAAAACTGCCTCAGAAATATGGTTTGAACCCTACCGCTTACGCCGTCTAATTACAACGCGCCGTGACGGTTCTCTGCCCATGCTTGCCGATCCCAAATTATTGCGGGCAGCCAGACCGTGTTGCAGTCGGCGAACGTAAGGCGGTTGCGCCATCAGTTCGATCCGTTGTTCGCCAGACACGATTCGACTTATCGCAGCCTCGGTTTCCTTGAGGGCTTCTCGGGAACGACCCGTCTGTGTCTCCTCCTCCTCGAAGTCGCTATCGAGCACCCTGCTGGCGGTAACTTTCTCCTGGCTGAACCGCTTGAGAAACTGCCGGATTTGTTCTTTGGTCCCACGTCGCAAAACGTGAACCATCACGCCATCTCGCTCGGCTTTTCGAATCGCCGTGGGGCGTCGGCTGTAGTGCGATTTCGTAGTCACGAAAATTTCACCAGCATCGGCGAAATCGACCACCTGAACCGGCGCATCGGTCTCATCGACTACTTCAGTGATAGCTGTCTTCGGAATTCCAAATGGGAAGACTTTCGTGACCACCTGCTTGGGCGGCTCTGCCGGATCATCGAATTCACTGAGATCCAATTCGGATCGACCATTACCGTTGCTGCCGTTGGAGTTTCGAGGTGCACGCTCTCGGCGTTCTCGCCCTCGATCACGATCTGGATCCCGACGCGTACGCCTTCGCCCAACCTCGTTCACCTCGAACGGTGCCGGCATGAACTCCGATTCTGTACCCGGCATCTCCTCAACTTCGGTTTCTACTCGTCCATCGGGCTGGAGTCGCCGCGCTTCCTGAGGGATCGATATTCCACGAAGCATCCGGTCGACTGCCGTGCCAACTTCCGGGTGAATCGCAACCGAATTGCGCTCTCGAATCTCAACAACAATCTCGAACGTCGGATCGTGCTTGCGTTCAAGAACAGTCTTCTGCGTACGTCGCCGACGTGCTTCGATATCGCCCAGCGTGACGGTCTGCATTCCACCAACAAGATCAGCAAGAGTCGGGTTAGATACAACGTTTGCCAGAGTGTTGCCGTGCGCGGTCGCAACCAACTGAACTCCACGCTCAGCGATCGTTCGAGCCGCCAACGCCTCAAGCTCAGTGCTCATCTCGTCGATGACGATCACTTCCGGCATGTGGTTCTCGACGCCTTCAATCATCACATTGTGCTGCAGGCTGGTGTTTGCCACCTGCATGCGTCGAGCACGTCCGATAGCCGGATGCGGAACATCACCATCACCAGCGATTTCGTTCGAAGTATCCACAACCACAACACGCTTACCGGCTTCATCGGCGAGCACGCGGGCCGTCTCACGAAGAATCGTGGTTTTACCGACCCCGGGCCTACCCAGAATCAGCACACTTTTGCCCGATCGAATGAGATCTTCGATAAGCCGAACCGACCCGAACACCGCACGCCCAACCCTGCAAGTAAGCCCCACCGGCTCGCCCGCGCGGTTCCGCATCACCGATATTCGGTGAAGCGTCCGCTCTATGCCAGCTCGATTGTCGTCACCAAAGTGACCGACATTTTCAACGACCTGCGCGATCTGCTCACGAGATACTTCAAATTCGCTGAGCACGACATTTTCGCCAGGGAATCGAGCCTCTGGGTTACGACCGAGATCTAGAACTACCTCAACAAGATCACCAATATCGTCACGCTTTCGCAGCGTCTTGGCGATTTCCTCTGGGAGTATCTCGATGAATGCATCGAGGTTGTCCACGATTTGTGCGTTGGGATCTGCCAGTTCGAATTTCTCCTTGCTTACCTACGTCTTGTTGTTGTGTGCGAAATGATCAACTGATCGCCGCAAATGCTCGATTCGCTTCTGCGACAGTTTGAGCGAGCGGCTTGACCATCACTTCATATTGCGCCTGTTCTTCGAACCCAAGCGTAACCAGTAAATGTGATAGCGCAGGCCGATATTCAGGCACAACGGTCGAAGCCGGCACATCTTTACTGTCGGCCAGCGCCGCCGCAACCAAACCAGTAAGTTCCGAACCTGCTTCAGGTGCCCAGTTTAGGCTGAAAGTATGGCCAGAGCGGGTCGAATTTCGCTGAATGACAGCCCCAATATCGCCAATCGAAAGATCCAAAATCCATTCAGACGCCTTACGACCGAGCCGTTCAGTACCAGCCGCCCAATCCTGCGAAGTTTGCCCAAGTTTCATGCGAATCTCAATCGGAGTTGTGATGTTGTGCATTCGAAACAGGGCTACGTCATCAGCCTCTACTCGAGGTCGAAGTTGCAGTGAACGATTGGGAATCCCAAGATTGGCGATGGCGGCATGAGCCGATTCTGCGCGGTACACACTCTCGCGGTAGATTGGTGAATACCCGGCTTTTCGTGCGTCATCGCTCATTCGACTATTCGGGGGAACTCGAACGAAAACACGATGTGCGCCTGCACCGCCCGCAGGAATTGCAATCTGTTCCAGCAACTCAAGTGCCAGATCAGACTTCGAGTTGCGCAGATACAGTTCGGCAACTTCCCACGCTTGGGGCCCTGAACGTGGCCCAGCCTTTAGCACAGCGTCGATCCGGCCACGATGCGCCTCAACCCAGCAGCTCTGCCATGCACGAGGCGATAGGGCAATGCTGGCGTACTTGACCGTTGGAAACCCGCCCGGTCCGCCACGAAGTGCACCTACTAAAGTGCACGTCTCACCCCGACCCGACGACTGGCTAAATTGCAGCAGTCCGGGCGAATCTGTTGGGTGAAGGTGGCGGATCATACTGTGCTCGGGGTTTCCTCCGTCAAATGCAGGTGATCTCGGCGAATTGCGTCTGTGCGGGCTTCTTCGGCCAGTTCTACGAACAGTGAGTGCAGCCGGGTGTCTTCAGTCAGTTCCGGGTGGAACGACGTTGCAAGAACTCGCCCGCTCTTCACTGCCACAGACTGCTCCGGAGTGCCATCGGCCTTCGCAGGAATACTTGCCAGTATTTCTACGCCGTTCCCTGTGTTTTGAACAATTGGTGCCCTGATGAAAACAGCTCGCATAGGATCGCCTTCGACACCCTCGATTTCGAGTTCAGACTCGAAGCTATCGACCTGCCGCCCGAAGTAGTTTCGAGCGACACCGATATCGATAATATTCAGCGGAGTTGGGTACGCATCGGCAAGCTCGCGAGCAATCACGATCATGCCAGCACAAGTTCCCCAAAGCGCCATTCCCGACTCCACATGCGAACGCAAATCATCAACGAAACCAAACATTCCAAGCAGCTTCACGATGGTCGTGCTTTCACCGCCAGGAATGATCAAGCCATCGATTTCGGAAAGCTGTTGAACCTTCCGAACTTCGACGGCATTGACCCCGATTAGGCTGAGCATGTGAATGTGCTCGGCGAAATCGCCCTGTAGTGCAAGCACACCGATTCGAGGCTGCCCTGAGGAACCAACGTTAGCGGCGTTTCCGTTCAATCCACTTACCAACCGCGAGTCTGAAGCTGCTCGTCTTCAGGAATCTTGCTGGCTTCGATTCCAGGCATTGCATCACCGAGTCCACGAGAGATTTCGGCAAGCATGTCGGGATCGTTGTAGTGGGTCGTTGCCCGAACAATGGCATCGGCCATCTTCGCCGGGTTGTCGCTCTTGAAGATTCCTGAACCGACGAACACACCCTCGACACCGATCTGCATGAGCAGTGCTGCGTCGGCAGGTGTTGCGATTCCACCGGCTGCGAAGTTCACAACCGGAAGCTTGCCGGTGCGGTGTACTTCGACCACCAGTTCGTAAGGAGCCTGAAAATCTCGTGCTGCAGTCATTAGTTCTTCGGTTGGAAGCTGCTGCAACTTGCGGATGTCGCCAAGAATCTGGCGAGCGTGCGTTACCGCGTGAACGATGTCACCGGTACCGGCTTCACCCTTCGTGCGAATCATCGCTGCGCCTTCACCAATACGGCGAAGTGCCTCGCCAATGTTTCGTGCGCCACAGACGTACGGCATTTTGTACTGCCATTTGTCGATGTGGTACGCGATATCGGCCGGGGTCAGAACTTCCGATTCGTCGCAGTAGTCGACGCCGAGAGCTTCGAGAATCTGGGCCTCAACAAAGTGACCGATTCGAGCCTTTGCCATTACTGGAATGGAAACGGCATCGATAATTCCTGAAATGAGATCGGGGTCGGACATTCGTGCGACTCCACCGTCACGGCGAATGTCAGAAGGAACGCGCTCGAGTGCCATTACGGAAACAGCACCGGCGTCTTCGGCGATCTTCGCCTGATCGGGGGTTACAACGTCCATGATGACGCCGCCCTTGAGCATCTGGGCCAGTCCGCCCTTTACTCGCCAGTCGCCCACTTCGGGCTTTGACATTTCTTTCCAACGCTGCGCACCAGCGCCGTTGCTGGTAGATACGGGAGTAGTTGCCATTTTTATATGGTCCTTCCGGCTTTTGCATATCGGTCTGAGTTGTGTTCAAGCCCAAACTGAAGTGAAATGTGATCGCGACACCGAACCCGCGCCACACCTTTGCGCCATCCTGACGCATTACCCGAAATTATACGCCTGTGTACGCGAGAAGGCCGTACTTTTAGAAGGAAATCTCCGCACGCAGATCAACGAAAAAACCCCCGACCAGGCAAACAAGCTTGATCGGAGGCTACCCGGTGATGAAGTCGGCAGGGTGCAACCAGTCGACCTCATCCAACAGATCTAATAATCGATCGTTTTAGGGATTTGATCCGCCGATCAGAGGTCGCCCCCTGATCGGCGGACATTCGGAGGTCTATCGACTAGGCGCAGGTCAGGCTTTCGTAGATCTGCCAGTCGCTGTACTGGTTGGGTTCTGCCAGGCCGATTCTAAAACCGTCACCGCCTGCGTAGTTCAAAAGATCAAAGATCTTCTTGTCGTGAATCTTGATGGTGACGATCGTCGAACACCACGAACCGCCCGGGTCACCCGACAAAGCCCCATCGAACGGCTGGTTCGTTTGTGAAGGCGTGCCCAACTCCCAAATCCCCGTCCCTGCGCCATCAGCGCAAAACTATAGAATCGTCGATTCGCCTACAGCAACCGTTCGCGATCCGACCAGAAGGTCAGTCCATACGCCCAGTGCTTCATCGGCGGGAAGTTCAGTTGCGCCTTTCGAAATTGCAGCTGGGAATTCAATCTCACGCTGTGCCTTGGTCTCGGCAAAGAAATTGGCCGAAATCTCGTCGGTTAGAACCGCGGTCGGTTCAACAGTTGGTTCA
>LWDU01038949.1_pt1 | contig 28529 bp, 20 predicted proteins | sample 727161 | NCBI WGS metagenome assembly LWDU01 (sample SAMN04566230, study PRJNA314399) | hydrothermal vent metagenome | isolation source: deep sea hydrothermal plume seawater | place: Mexico: Gulf of California, Guaymas Basin | collected 2004-07-11
AACTCGGCAGCAGCAGCGCTCCCGGTCCCGGTCGGTGGGAAACTATCAACCCGGTGAGCGGTCGGTTCGGGGATACGCGCGAGTGGAATAATCGCGCGGCCCGGTCCGACGAGGCGCGGGGCCTCTTTGTGCCGAGCCGTCCCCTTCGCGAGCGGCTCGCCAATGGAGGCTTTGGCGAGTACCCGTTCAATATTTCCGAGAGCGATCGCGCATTCAATCGCGGCGCCAGCCAGCAGGACGAGGGAGAACTCAAGGAGGCCTATGTCGAATTGGAGATGTTCGACAGTCGACTTTGGATTCGGGCCGGGAAGCAGAGCATCGTCTGGGGAAAGACCGAACTCTTTCGGACCACCGACCAGTTCAACCCCCAGGACTTCGCGTTGGCGACATTGCCCAGCCTCGAGGAGTCGCGGATCGCGCTTTGGTCGATGCGCGGAATCTGGTCGTTCTATGAAGTGGGGCCTCTTTCAGATGTTCGCTTGGAACTCGCGTTCAATTTTGATGACTTCGAGTCGGCAGATCTCGGGGCCTGCGGTGAACCCTACACGGTGAATCTGGTCTGCGCGCTGACCTTCGGAAGTTGGGCCCACGGCATCACGGGGCTGGGGGTCGCAGGCATCGTCCAGCCCCCGGACCCTTGGGACGATTCCGCTGGGCTGGAGTTTGGCGCGCGAATCGAGTGGCGCTGGGACCGCTTCAGCTTTGCGATTACCGATTTTTACGGGTACGACGATTTCCCCTATCTGGTGCGCCTGAGTACCTACAACCGCAATGTCGATTGGCGGTCGGGCCGTCCGCGCCACTACATGCAGACCCCCGAGCAGTTGGCGAACTATGCAGCCTACGGTTGTGACACGCCCGACGGGCGGGGGGTGGTTCATCCACTCATCGGTGGCCAGCCCGATTTCACGCGAAATCCTACAGGTGCGGGGGCGAGGATCACGTACGGCCGGCAGGAAGAGACCGGGTGCCTGACTCCCGGTGCGACCAACCGACAGATCAGCTTTCCCGATCGGAAAGACCGCGCGGGAAACACCACAGGAATTTTGGCCGAAAGCGGTGTTCCCTACAGGGTGAGTTCAGATTCGGAAATTATCACTTCGGGTGCTCCGACAGTCGACAACTCGCTCAAGCTGGTCGCGGGAGTCTGGCTCAACGATTCTGCGCGGAGCGATCCCAACCCCGACGAGCCGCGAAGAAAATACTCCCAAGCAAGAATCGACAATCCGACCTCGTTTACCGATTGGGAAGAAGGTCCCCAGGCGCACTACTGCAGCGATCCGCGCTTTGCCGGGCATGCTTACTGCGACGATTCTGAGCCGGGTTCCCGGGGCCGCCGAATTTTCGATCCCCAGAAGTTTGTAGATCTGGGGGTGCCAGGTGATCCCGAATGGGTGCCCAATCCGCGTTACAACCCCTATTACGACCCGTGTGGGGGATTACGACCCGCGTACCGTAGGCGACGTTACAGCGCTGCCCCAGTTGGAATTTGACCGACAGGCCAATCCGGGCAACTCGATTGCCTTGGCGCCGGTTCTCTTTGATCCATTCAGGGCGCTCAGCGATATTCCGTTTAAAGGGCGGAGCAACCTGTTTGGTGCGATGTGGTGGGGCAACGCCTACGACCCGACCCTCGAAGAATACGATCCCCGGAATGCGCTCGACAATCACCCGGCCAACATGAGCCTGTTTAATTTCATTTGCGCGACGACGGTAGGTTTCAACCGTCTCGATGCCTCGGCGTGTGCGCTCACGGTCTTCAGCAGTTCGAAACAACCCAGCGGCGCTGACGCGGGCAATCCAAGGATCTCTTCGTTGATCGGGAATTTTCTTGGGGGTAACGGAAAATTCACCGGCTTCCTCGGCACGCAGCCCTCGGACAAAATCTTGAGCTACGGATCTTCGTTGCCAAATGGCATGGGGATCCCTCTGGTTCAAATTGATATCGACTTGGCGGCCGCGGACCGCGACGGCGGCGTCAAGCTCTGTGGTCTCAATCGAGGTTGCGGAAAGGATGCCTTCCGCACCACAGATGTCCGTCGGCACTGGGCCGACCGCCTTGTCAACAACCCAGATCTGAACGATCCCGAGAACATCGCGTACCCGTGGATCTATTCCCGGGAGGGGGAGAGTTACAATTGCCTCGGTCCGAATCCGGTCCAGAACGCCGCCAAGGGCCTTGTGCTTTGCGGCGGACTGGCCATGGGCGCCTTCCCAGGGCCTGCAGCTCAGTCACTGGCCGATCGCCTGGCCGGAGCCCCGAGAAATTCGTTCAATGTCAGCTTTGCGCTTGACCGGGGTTTGAGCCCGGAGCAGGAAGCCCTGCTGGGCTGCGGTCCCTACTTCGGAGGGTCGCCAGCGCGCTCCTCCAATCGTTTGTGGGAAGCGATTCGCTGGGGATTTCGTTCGCGGATCTCGGCATTGGCGCCCTGGTTTCCCAGAGTTTCGGCGATCGCTTGATGGACAACGGGAGCGGGGCCATCGAGTACCGAACCGACAGCCGGGTGATTGGCAAGAACGGTCGCTTGCTTCGAATCGATCCGGGTCAACTCATACAAGTGCAGTCCCAGCCGGACTGGATCGCGGACGTTCAGGCGGGAACGCAACAGTACTTTGCCCCTTGGTCGGACGATCCGACGTCTCGGCGCCCGGCTCTCGGGTCGGGCGGGTACCTCCTCGACGGAAACCCCAATCTCTTTGATCCGTTGACGAGTCCATCGCAGCCCTGTTCGCTGGTGGCCGGCCGCCTGCTCGATGCGAACGGGAACCTCGAGCCCGGTCAGGACCGCGCTTCGGCGCGGTGTTGGGATTTGCGGGGCTACTACCGCGCATACGGGGTCCAGCCGGGAACGGCCACATTCGAAATCCTGGGATTGGGCGCGCCGAACTGCACCACCGCCGATATCGGCGGACCCGTTGGCGCAGCGGGCGTGTTGCCCGGCTGCCGGAGCAAATGGGCCTCCATCGCGTACCAACCCCTGGCTTCATGGGACGGTGTGAGCGCTCTCCAGCCCAACAACCCCGACGCCGGTTATATGGGCAACAACTGGTATGGCCAGGTGATGAGTTACAAGGCCGCGGCGGCCTTCGATCCCGGCGACGCCAGCCGATTGAATCCGCGCACCGACTATCGCCAGTGGAGTTCCAATCCCACTGCTTACGATGCGAGCACCAACTCCCTGGCGGCTGAGGTGGACTGCGGCACCGGAGATCCCGACGATGTGGCCAATTATGACTGCTATCTCTTCAACCCCGATGCGACAAAATCGGGGTTGGCCCCGTTGCCCCGGGGCGTTGCTGTTCGGCTGGATCCTTCTTGGGGTGCGTTGGACCCCCGCCGCGAAGCCGCAGAAGCTTCGCTTCGATCCGGGCTCAACTGGGGCGTGTTTGGCGGCGGAGGTCCGTATAGCCCCTGCGACCCATCGGAGTACGCGGGCGAGAGCCAGATGCGCAACGACCCCGACTGCTACCTGGGCGCTTGGCAGCAAGGGGTGGACGGGGATCCCGACCGAATGGGCTTGCACTCGAATGAAGGCCTTCTCTACCCCGAACTCGGTCAGGCGCTGGGAAGCGAGGCCAACAACCCCCTCGCGGAGATCCTGCTCTACGGACAGCGGGCCGAGGAGGGATGCACGCCGGGCAGTTCGTGGATCTATCTCCAGCGGACCGCCGCTGGCGACTTGCTTCCCCCCGCCGAGTGCGCCCAGGTCTATCGCAACCGCGCGGCACCCTCGGCGCCGCCTTTTAACGCAAGCCCCGCCGAGGTCGCCGCGTACCACAACGCGCTGGACCTTTTTAATCAGATGAGCGGCGGTGCGGGTCACCCGTTTACCGGCGAGAGCTTCGCCAACGAGATGGCCGGGGTTTCCTTCAACCTCCTCATGCTGCTGGTGACCTTTTCTCCCGAGTTCGGCGACGGTCTGGCGAGCGTGCGGGGCTTCGTGAATCCCGAGATCTACGAGCACCGTTACATCTACGACGAGGAGTGGATGTGGAACCCCGAGTGCGACGGGACGCACAAGACCGCCGAGGAATGCGGCGGCCGCCTGTTCGTGGAAGTCAGCAACACCCCGACCGGCGGACAGGGGCGGTACTCCGCCTATGGGGCGACGAATGCCGACCCAACGACACTCGGGTTGCCGGGAACCGGGCAAACGCCCCTCGATACCAATGCCGGTCGGGTGCGGATGGTCTCCGGGTGGCGCTCCCTGGGGATTACCAATATGGCAAACGAGGCCGATCGGGCAGGCCACATCCCCAACCCCTTGCCCGAAGGGGTTGAGAATAAACTCCAGCGCGATCCAAGCCTCGCGAATATCCTGACGACGTTTCCGGACCTGCTCATGCGCGAGTGCACGTCGGCCCGGACCCACACGGATCCGAACCGATCCATCGCCGAACTCTACGCCGATTGCGGCACCCCGGCGAAGGGCGGCGCCAGCGATTGGACCCTCAACCCGGCCACCGGCAAGCCCTGGCAAGAGTTGCGCTTGGGGAGGTCCGGCGGCCTGGCGCTTGACGGTGGGTTGATCGAATCCCTCCAGTGGGATTTTGCCTTTACGGGCGGCGAGAACGAATTGATGGCGATGATCCCCTACTGCGAAGACCTCGCCTATACCCAACGTCATATTTTCGATATCCAGGGTGATGCATTGGGGGCGGCCGGAGGGCGAGGAAAGTGGGGCTACAACCGCATTGACTGCTCACGCGGGCTTGCGGGCGAAACCCTCGGCAAGGAGCGCTGCACCTTCGTGACTCCGCAGTACTGCTCGATCGTCCAGGCTCTCTCGGGGATCGCCGGGCAAAAGCGCAACACCGTGCGCGCCGGCGGCAACGAGAATTTCGGCCGCAAGACCATGCAGTGGCAGTCCGGCAGTGAAATCTACCTTGGCTACAACCGGCGCAACGTGCTGGGCTTCTCGATGGATTTCGCCGAGGATGTGACGAAATCCAATTGGAGCATGGAGTTCACCTGGATCGAGGGAATTCCCTTCACGGATTCGGATTCCTACGACCTCGTCACCGAAGCCGATGATTTCAACCTGACGGTCTCGGTGGACAGGCCCACTTTTATCAATTTCCTAAATGCAAACCGGACCTTCTTCTTCAACAGCCAGTGGTTCTTTCAATACCGGAAGGGCTATCGCGATAGCTTCACGTCCAATGGCCCCTGGAACGTGCTGGCGACGTTTGCGGTCTTTACCGGGTATTTTCAGGATCGGCTGAATCCCACGATTGTTTTCGTCTGGGACTTTGGTTCGAGTTCGGGAGGCTTTCTCCCCCAGATCAATTATCGCTTCTCGGAAAATTTCTCCATGACGGTGGGGGCCTCGGTTTTCATGGGCCAGCAGGGACTTGCCAATATGGGGGTGAACACGATTGGCCCCGCGTCACCGCGCTCGGGACCCAATGCGTATATGGATGGCACCACCCCGGGCCTTTCGGTGGTGCGCGATCGCGACGAAGTCTTCATGACCCTGCGCTACACGTTCTGAATCGGCGGCCTGGGGGCGCGCGAAGCACGACGGTGTTTCGCGGGCCAAGCGTTCAGTGTCCGCGGTCGAGGGCGCTCGTGGTGGTCATTCGCTTGATGGCCGACGGGCTGAAGGGCAGCGACTCCAGGCTGTGCGATTCGCGCAGCCAGCCTCCTCGACCCGCCAGCGCGTTGACGAAACTGGCGGCGACGGGTTCGAAGACCCGGTTGGGGCTGTTGCCTGGCCAACTCGGTTCGCTGGGTTGGTCTCCGCTAAAGCGGTGCACCAAGATCCCCACCTCGACCAGGCGATTCTTTCCGGCCCGGCTGATCCAATAGAGGGGCTGGAGCGTTTGGTAGTCGATGTAGACGGTGAGGCTACGAATGGTCTCCGAGCTTTGAAGGAGCATTCCCTCGATGACCACCGCCCGGCGGACATCCCAACGGTCGGCGGCTACCGAGAGGCCGCTGGTTCCGTAGTTGCGGCCCTGGAGGGTCGGCCATCCCAACTGCCGCCCGTTGAGCGGGGCGATCACGGTCTGCTCTCCGCGGATTCGCCAGCGGTAGGCGTTGGGTCGCAAGTAGAGTCCCGTGAGCCCGGCGCGCGCGTTTTCGCTGACCGCGAGTGAGGGCCCGGCGCCCGGCTGGATCGAACCGCCCCCGCTGAGTGCCATACCGCCCCCGCCCTGGCTCTGGTCCGCCACGGAATATCGCGGCATAAAGGCGCCATCCACCCAGGGCGTTCCCGAGCGCCGGGTCTTGCGCAGGCTGGGGATATAGACGAAGACGTCGTCGGGTTTTCGCCAGTCCTGTTCGCTGGCGGGCGAGCGAAACTGTCGCCAAGCGAGTTCCCGGGCGCCAAAGGGCGAAGTGAAACGTCCGCCGGCGGCCCACAAGAGGTTCTTTGTTTCTGGGGAGCGGTAGTCGCTGGCGACCAGATCGGCGCGGCCCGTCGCCTGGAAGGCGAAGAACTCGCCTTCGTAGCGCATCACGGAACCCATCCGATTCGGAAAGTCGGTGATGCGAAAGCGTCCGCGATAGCCCGCCCCGCGAAAGCGTTTTTCGAGATTCCAGGCCCAGCGGGTGGCCGCCATGGGGTCTTCGGGGTCGATGGAGGCTTGGGGGAAGGGAATTCCCGCGACGTAGTTCTCGAGGTTTCCCTTTTCGTCGAGAGAAACGCCGCTGGCGTTCTTGTCGGTGGCCTCCTTGTAGAAAACCGGCATGGGATAGCGGCGGTGGCAGGGGCCGATCTCCATCAACATGCCCTCGAAGAAGAAACTTTCGCGATAGCGCCAGATCTCCTTGGGGAGCAGGCTGCGCAGGGCCATCAGACCCTCTGCGCTGATCTGCATCCCTTCCTTGACGATGAGCGGTGTGGCGTCGGTGTCGGGCCGGCCATCGGGTCCGCGGGGCGAGATCGAAGGGCATTCGCCTTCTTGGGGAGGGGCTGCCAAGACGGGGCGGGGGACGGCGAAGCTCGCCCCCCCGAGGGCGAGGATCCCGGGCGGGATCGCCCATGCCGCGGGGGTTCTCAAGCTAAAGTTCGATCGACTCTTCGATCAGCATGACGGGAATGCCGTCTTCCACGGGGTAGAGAATTTTTCCATCTTCGCGAATGAGCCCCTCCTGGATCGCGGCGGAGACGGCTTCGCCTCCGCGGTTGCGCAAGCTCCCGGATTCGACCTCTCCGTTCAATCGCGCGATCAATTCGGTCCCGGCCACGGTGACCGGTTGCCGGGTTTCCGGGCAGACCAGAATTTCGAGGAGCTCTTCACTGACAGGCATCGCGGATTCTCCTTGTCCGAGGCTAGCGCAGCATCGCCGACGGATAGTCGAGAATCCGCCGGGCGACGATGAGTTGATTGATTTGCTGAGTGCCTTCAAAGATGTCGTTGATTTTGGCGTCCCGAAACCACTTTTCCACCAGGATTTTGCGCGAGTAGCCCACCGGGCCCAGCAACTCGACGGCCTTCTGGCAAATTCGAGTGACCGCGAGCCCAGCCTTGGCTTTGGCTATGGAGGCCTCGAGATTGTTGGGCTTTCCTTTATTCATCATCCAGGCGGCCTTCCACGTCAGCAGCCGGGCCGCTTGCAGGTCGGCCTCCATTTCGATTACGTCGCGTTCGATCGCGGTGACTTCCCGGGGCGGCGTGTCGTAGCGGATTGAAACGCCTTGGCGCTCCAGTTCTTCCTTTAGAAAATCCAGCGAGGCCCGCCCGACGCCCACCGCCATGGCGGCCACGATGGGGCGGCTGGCATCAAAAGTCGCCATGGCGCCCTTGAAGCCCTTGTCCCCGGTTTTCTTGGACGATTTTTTCTGAACGTCGGGATTTCCGAGAAGATGATCTTTGGGCACGCGACAGTTCTCGAAGCGGAGCGAGGCGGTATCCGATGCGCGAATTCCCATCTTCTTCTCGCAGCCAATCAGCTCCATGCCCGGGGTATTGGCCGGAACAACAAAGGATTTGATTCCGCCTCGGCCCGCGCTCTTGTCCACCGTCGCCCAGACAACCGTAATGCCGCCGTCCACTGTGGCCGACTGCTGGCCCGCAGTGCAGAAAATTTTGTGTCCGTTCAGGATCCACTCTTCGGTTTCGGGATCAAAATCCGCCGTGGTCTCGATCGCCGAGGCATCGGAACCCGCCGAGGGCTCGGTGATCGCCATGGCGCCCCAGATCGGATGCCCCTCGGCCTGGAAGCGCGAGAGGAAGAGTTCCCGCTGCTCGGGCGTTCCCGCCGCACCCACCGCGGATCCCCCCAGCGCGGGGGTAGGCATGCGGAGATAGAGACCGCAATCCCCCCAGCAGATTTCCTCCGCCTGGATATGGGGCGCATCTGTTCCAGCGCCATGGCGTTGTAGTGGGCAATCGAGATCTGACTGTTCTCGGTCAACTCGAATGAAATGGCCATGTCTTTCTCCTTGGGGTCGCCCGTGCGGACTTGCCCGCTCTAAACCAGGGTGAGGGCTTCGAAGCTGCTGATGAATCCCCCGGCGTTGCGGAGATACATTTCGGGCAGGTACTCGCGGATGAAACCGTGCCCGCCAAAAATTTGAACGGCATCGTCGGAAACTTTGAGCGCAACGCGTCGGGCCTGGCTATAGGCCAGAGCGGCGAGCCGCCCCGCAGGCTTTCCGTCATCCAGCGCGCAGGCCGCTTCCCAGGCGAGCAAGCGCGCTCCGTCGATCTCGATGGCCATGTCGGCGATTTTGAACGCGATGGCCTGGCGGGTCGCAATGGGAGCCCCAAAGGTCTCGCGCTCCTTCGCGTAGTCACGAGAAATCTCGAGCCCCGCACGGCTCATTCCCACCGCGCATGCGGCCAGCCCCACGCGCCCTCGGTCGATGATTTCGTCCATGCTCGGGGCCTCGTCGCCCCCGAGCCGGGCGCTGGAGGCGACTTGAACCCCTGCGAACGCGACCTCGGCCAAGGGCAACCCGTGGGTGCCGAGATTCTTCTCGAGTTCGGCGGTAAGACCTTCGGCATCTCGAGAGACGAGGAAACCCTGGGTCGCTCCCTCGCTCTCGGCGAAAACGAGCAGGTCGTTCCCGCCCTCGATCCACGGCACCTGGCATTTGACGCCGTCGATTTGAAAGCCGTCGGCGTTGGACTTGGCCGTGGTCTGAGGCCTGTGCACGTCGGAATCGAAGCGCGGCTCCACGGCGGCGAGCGCGCCGGAGACGAAGCCGGGCCCGGTCAATGTGGGTAGAATTCTCGCGCGCTGTTCCTCGGTCCCCAGGCGCGCCACCGGCACCGCCAGCAGGGAAGGGGACAAGATGCCAAGAGCGGTGGAAAGATCCCCCCAGGCCAACTCTTCGGCAATCAGGCAACCGAGCATTGCGCTGGGTTCTCCGCCGCCTCCGTATTCTTCGGGTATGCCGTTGGCGACGAGACCGAGTTCGTGGGCACCGTTCAGGGCGGCGCCCGAGAGCGAAGCGCTCTCATCGGATTCTCGGGCAACGGGCCGAATTTCGTTCTCGGCGAATTGGTGCACGGTTTCGACGATGAGGGCTTGTTCCTCGCTGGGTTCAAAATCGATCATTCTAAACACGCTCCAAAATTGTGGCCGTCCCCATGCCGCCGCCGATACACATGGTGACGAGCCCGGTGGCCTGGTCGCGTCGCTCGAGTTCGTCGAGCAACGTTCCGATCAGCATGGCGCCTGTGGCGCCCAGGGGATGGCCCAGGGCGATGGCGCCACCATTCACATTGACGATGTCGTGGTTCATCCCAATATCGCGCATGGTCTTGAGGGGGACCGTAGCGAAGGCTTCATTGATTTCGATCAAGTCGATATCGCCGATGGCCATGCCCGCCTTGGCGAGGCAGCGTGCGGTGGCGGGGGTCGGTGCAGTGAGCATGATGATGGGCTCCGCGGCGGCCGTGGCGGTCTGCAGAATTCTCGCTCGGGGCTTGAGGCCATGCGCTTTCGCGTATTCCGGAGAGGCGATCAGTATGGCGCTGGCGCCATCGACGATGCCCGAAGAATTGGCCGCGGTGTGGACGTGCTTGATCGCCTCGATCTCCGGATACCGAGAGAGCGCCTTGGCGTCCATGGAGAGCGAGCCGCCCTTGTTCACATAGTCCCCCATGGCTTCGAAAGAGGAGGGCAATTTTCCGAGGCTTTCGACGGTCCCGCCGGGCCTGGGATGTTCGTCCACCGCCAAGGTTTGGTTGCCTTCATTGTCCTGGATGGGGACAAGGCTGTTGTCGAAGCGTCCCTCCTGCTGGGCGATGGCGCAGCGCCGCTGGCTTTCGGCCGCGTAGGCGTCGAGGTCTTCGCGGCTGAAACCTTCCCGGGTGGCGATCAGATCGGCCGAGATGCCTTGGGGCACCATGGGGTGAATTGCATTGAGGTGAGCGTTGTGGCCGTACATGCCCGATTTGTCGGCTCCCATGGGAACTCGGGACATGGATTCCACACCGCCGCCAACGACCAGATCCTGTTGGCCCGCCATGACCCCCATGGCGGCGAAGTTGACGGCCTGCTGCCCCGAGCCACAAAAGCGGTTGAGGGTGACTCCCGTGGCGCCGTCCTCGGGCCATCCGGCGTCGAGGACCGACATCCGTGCGATACACGCGCCCTGTTCGCCCACAGTCGAGACGCAGCCAGCGACCACGTCTTCGACGTCCCCCGGGTTAACGCCAGTTCGGGTCTCAAGCGCGTTGAGGCATTGAGCGAGAAGCCGTTGGGGGTGAACCCCGGATAGGCTGCCCGTATCCTTCTTTCCCCGACCGCGGGGTGTTCGCACCGCATCGATGATCCAGGCTTCGGGCATGGGTGTTCCTTTCGCTTTTTTTCGAGGGGATGAATGACTCGGCCGCCAAGGGGCCAACGGCTCGGGGCGCCCCTGGGCATCCCGCCTGGGCGGCCGGACTCTACCAACCTGGCTTCGGGGCCGCATTTCCTCGGGTGGCCGAGAGATCGGGGGGCGGGGTGCGCTTTTGCCGTGTCGGGAGGTCGGGTCCTGCAACCATTGGATGCGTTGGAGGTGGGCGGATCGCGTCGCAAAATGCGCCCTGCACCCGCTTGACGCAACGGCCCGGTCGTTGTAATCAAGCGTGCGTCGTCGCAGGGCTTTTCGGATTTTTCGGAGTTGCGTCGGAATCGATTCAATTGCGCGACCACCGACTTCGAAGGCGCGGGGCCCGGGGCCAAGCCCAGGGGACCTTAATTTCGCGCCGAGTTTCCCTCTGGGTCGGAGGGTCGCGAGTGAGCGTCTGCCAAAGTGCGAATTCCCGGTGTCTGGTCCGGGAACCGAGCGTGGCCGACTTGCAGGGACAACCCATCCGCGCATGAGCCTGATTCAAAAAAACACATTTCGCGCACTGCGGCCTTCTGCCGCTTTCTCTGTTGTTTCCAACGACTTGACTGTTTCCCCGCCGTTCGTTGGCGATCGAATTCGGTCGGGCCTGGGCTTGGCTGTGGCGTTTGTCCTCGCGATGGCATTCGGGCTGCTGCCGGTCGCCTCTCTCGCGCGGGCCTCCGACGATGCACACGGTGCGGCGGGGCAGGCGGACGAAATCCATTCCCCCGCTGCGACCGGCGAATTGCGGGTGGCGGGGAGCGTTTGCGAGGCCCACGAACTGCGGCTACTCGCGACCGAAAACCCGACCATGATCATTGAGATTCCGCCGGAATTCGCGGGAAAGTGGCCTTCTCGGAACGCCTGCGAGAGTGCCCGGTTGGCCTGGGATCCCGAGGCCCCGGGGCCGATTCAGCCGATTCCCTTCAGTCACAAGCACCATGCGGGCGAGTTCGAGATCGACTGCCAGTATTGTCATTCGGGTACCGATCGGTCGCCCGCAGCGGGTGTTCCTTCGGTGGAAGTTTGCATGGGCTGCCATGCCCAATTCCCGGCGTCGTATGACGAAATCGAGGGAATTCGGATTCTGAAGCAGCACTGGGAGGAGCGACGGCCTATCGAGTGGGTCCAGATCCATCGGTTGCCCGAACACGTTCAATTTCGCCACAACCGGCACGTTCAGGCCGGCGTGGAATGCCAGCAATGCCATGGCCCAGTGGAGAAACTCGACAAACTCTATCTGGTGCCCGACGGACACTGGAAATACGGCGTGCCCGTCGCGAAAATGGAGATGGGGTGGTGCTTGAATTGCCACCGAGACAACGATGATCAAGCGTCGATTGACTGCACGCGATGCCACTATTGAAGTTCCAATCTTCAAGAACCAATCTTCAAGAACCAGATCCAAGACCCAATCTTCAAAATCTAATTTTCAAGATCCAATCTTCAAGGTCCAATTGCCCCGACTTTTCCCAGCGACTTCCAGGCCGAGGCCCGTGGATTGGATGATGCTGCGATTCAACGACTCAACGACAGCGGACGCCGGCGGGGTTTGAAGCGGCTCGGGCTGTCGAACGGAAGATACGAAATGGAAACCTGGAAATAGAAATGTCCGAACTCGATCGTCGCGATTTCCTGAAATTGGTGGGTGTGGGCGCGGGCGCCGCCGCCGCTGCCTGCGCGGAGCCGGTGGAAAAGCTGGTCCCTTACGTGGAGCAGCCCGAGTCCATCACTCCCGGCATCGCGGTCTGGTACGCCTCGACGTGCACCGAGTGCCCGGCGGCCTGCGGGCTTCATGTGAGAACCCGCGAGGGGCGCCCCGTCAAGCTTGAGGGCAACCCCGACCACCCGATCAACCAAGGCAAGCTCTGCGCCCGAGGTCAGGCGAGTCTCGGCCGAACCTATCTGCCGGATCGTTATGCCCAGCCCATGGTCGCCGGCGCGGATGGCATCCTCGAGGCCTCGACCTGGGACGACACGACTGCCCGGTTGGGCGCGAAATTGAAGTCGGCCCGGGGCCGAACGTGGATCCTGGGCGGAAGCGTTGGCCCCAGTCTCGGCGACGTGATCGACCAATTCACCTCCGCAGCTGACGCACAACGGATCACCTACGAGCCGTTTGCCCACGAGGCTCTGCGCAAGGGAACGGAAGCTGTTTTTGGGCTCGCCTCGCTTCCGATCTTCGATCCTGGCAAGGCCGACCTGATCGTTGATCTGGGTTCCGACTTTCTCTCGACGGGACTGTCCCCCACCGAGAGCGCCAGGCAGTATTCCGATTCCCGAAATGTGAACGTTCACAAGTCCGGGGGTACCCGGATGATCTCGTTCGGCGCGCGCCTGAACTTTACGACGACCAGCGCCGATCAGTGGATTCCCGCCAAAGCCGGAAGCGAAGCGGGGATTGCTTTTGCCCTGGCCAACGCCGTGATGGCCGCCAAAGGCGCGCCCGAAGGGGCTGACGCAGCCGGAATCCGGCGCTTCCTCTCGGGCGCCAATTTGACGCGGGCCGCGAAGGATGCAGATATTTCGCCGAGCGAGCTTGCGGCGGTCGCCGAGGCTTTGCTTCACGCCAAGAACCCGCTGATCCTTCCTCCGGGTGTCGCGTATACCGGCTCGCGGGCAACCTCGACTGTGGCTGCGGTGATGCTGACCAATGCGCTATTGGGCGCAGTGGGAACTTCGGTCGCCATACCGCCGCCGGCCGCAGGTCCCGCGCCGGCGGGCCTCGCCGAACTCAAAGCCCTGGTCGCCGCGATGAAGGCGGGCAAGGTCGACGTATTGCTCATCCACGACAGCAACCCCGTCTACTCGCTCCCCGCAGAACTTGGTTTTGCCGAAGCGCTGAAGAGCGTGGGTACGGTGGTTTCCTTTGCTTCGCTTCGGGACGAAACTGCCGAGTCCTCGGGCATAGTGATGCCTGACCACACGCCGATGGAATCGTGGGGAGACAGTGCACCCCGCCCGGGCATTCGATCGATCGTTCAACCGACGGTCCGTCCCCTGCTCGACACCCGGGCGCTGGGGGACACCCTGCTCGAATTGGGTCGCAGCCTCGGGGGTGCGATGCCCGAAGGCTCGTTCAGGAACGTTGTCGAGAGCAACTGGTCGGACGTGAATTGGCGCCAGGCCCTGGCGCGGGGCGGCGTATTTACCGAAACCGAGATCGCTCCCGTTGGAATTTCGGGAAATTTTTCGGGCCTGGGCTACAAGGCGCCGAGCCTCGCGGGCAAGGGCGAATTTACGCTGATCGCGTTCCCCCACCATTTTCTGGCGGACGGTCGAGGGGCCGCGTTGCCCTGGTTGCAGGAAATTCCCGACCCCGTTACGAAGCTGCAGTGGAACTCCTGGGTGGAGATGAGCTTTGGGACCGCCGAGAAACTCGACGTCGGATTCGGCGACGTCGTGCAGGTCGCCACGGCGGCCGGAAGTCTTGAGGCTTCGGTTTTTCCTCGCGGCGGCATTCGCGACGACACCATTGCAATTCCCATTGGGCAGGGCCATAGCGTCGGTCGCTATGCCTCGATGGAAGGCGAAGGCGAGCACGGCGGCTGGATCAAGGGGCCCATTGGAGCCGAGGGTCAGCCCGGTGTTGCCCGAGGTGCCAATGTCATGGCTGTTCTGCCAGCCGCCCAGGATGAATTGGGCGGGCGCGTCTGGCTGGGCGCTCGGGCGGGAGTGACAAAAACCGGACGCTTCCGCCGGTTGGCGCTTAGCCAGTGGACGGACAATCAACGGGGCCGTGAGCTTGCCCAGTCTGCTTCGCTGGCCCAGCTCTCGGGGCATGGCGACGGTCACGGTGGGGGCCACGGAGCCCATCACGATGAGCCGCCGCATACCTTCACCGCCGCGTACGATGCAGACCCCGATCAGCCCTATCGCTGGGGAATGGTTATCGACAATGACCGTTGCAACGGCTGCAGCGCTTGCGTGGCGGCCTGCTATGTCGAGAACAATATTCCCGTTGTCGGCGAGACCCAGGCGATCCAGCATCGCGATATGGCCTGGATTCGTATTGAGCGATATGTGGGCGATGGTGATCTTGAGGGCGGCGCGGCTCGTCGCCCGGTTCCGAATCGAGAGAAGCTCGGCGAACTCGATGTTCGTTACATCCCCATGCCCTGCCAGCAGTGTGGCGCTGCGCCCTGCGAGTCCGTTTGTCCGACCTTGGCGACATATCACAACAAGGAAGGTCTTAACGGCATGGTGTACAACCGCTGTGCCGGCACGCGCTACTGCGCGAACAACTGTGTCTACAAGGTCCGTCGCTTCAACTACTTCGACTACGGGAACGAGAACTTCCCCGGGTTGCTGGGGCTGATGCTCAACCCCGATGTGACGGTTCGCCAGCAGGGTGTCATGGAGAAGTGCAGTTTCTGTGTTCAGCGAATCGAAGGGGCTCGGCAGCCTGCCAAGGACGAGGGTCGGGATATCCGAGATGGGGAAGTGCAGACGGCCTGCCAGCAGGCCTGTCCCACCCATGCGATCAGCTTTGGCAACTTGCGGGACAAGGCCAGCAAAGTTGTCGCGGCGGCTGACCATCCCGAGCGCTCCTACCACCTCCTGCAAGAACTGAATACCCGGTCCGCAATTACCTACCTGGCGCAAGTGACGCGCGATGAAAATGAGGGCAACCACTGATGGCGCCTCCCGCTACCGCCGTGGCAGACAGCCTCGCATCGCCGGACCGGCCGCGCGATTCGAGGGCGAATATCGACATCATGGCACCCACGAAGGGTGTTCAGTGGCCCTATTTTCTGGCCCTGGGTGCCGCGGTTCTGGGTGTTCTGCAGGCTTTGATCGTTCTGCTCTACCAGACGTATGTGGGCCTTGGAGTTGCGGGTTACCAGCAACCCGTTTTTTGGGGCGTCTATATTGTCACTTTTGTTTTCTGGATTGGTATCGGCCACGCGGGCACATTGATCTCGGCGATCCTCTTCCTGTTCCGAGCCAGGTGGCGGAACGCAGTCAATCGCGGCGCTGAGGCATTGACGGTTTTTGCGGTGATCACCGCAGCGCTCTTTCCGATTCTGCACCTTGGACGGATCTGGAAACTGTACTTCCTGATTCCCTACCCCAATCAGCGCGCGCTTTGGGTGAATTTCAAGAGCCCACTCCTGTGGGACGTTTTCGCGATCAGCACCTACGCCTCAATTTCAATCGTCTTTTTCTATGTCGGGCTGATCCCCGATATCGCCATCGCCCGGGACCGGGCTACGGGTGTCAAAAAGGCGATTTATACCGTTCTGGCTCTGGGCTGGCAGGGGACGGGTCCGCAGTGGAAGGCCCATAGTCGGTCGGTGCTCCACCTCTCGGGTTTGGCGACGCCTCTGGTTCTCTCGGTTCACTCGATAGTTTCGTGGGACTTTGCCATGTCCATTGTGCCCGGATGGCATGCAACGATTTTCGCCCCGTACTTCGTAGCCGGCGCGGTATTTGGCGGTTTCGCGATGGTGGTGAACATCATGATCCCCGTCCGCCGCATCTTCGGCCTCGAACGTTATTTAACGAACTACCACTTCGAGAACATGTCGCGGTTCATCCTGCTCACGTCGACGATTTGCGGATATGCGTACGCGGCGGAGTATTTCATCGCGTGGTACAGCGGGGTGGAATTTGAGCAGACCTCCTTCTGGCTAAGGGCATTCGGACCCTATTGGATTTCGACTTGGTGCATGATCACCTTCAATGTGATTTTTCCACAGCTCTTATGGATCAAGAAGTTGAGAACGAACCTTCCGTTCCTTTTCGGATTGTGCTTTTTCATCAACATTGGGATGTGGTTCGAACGGTACGTGATCATTATCGGCTCGCTCTCTCGAGAGTACATCAGTGGCGCCTGGGGCATTTACGTGATCAGCCCCGTGGAACTCTCGGTTCTGGCGGGTAGTTTCTGCTGGTTCAGCATGTGGTTTTTGCTCTTCCTGAAGGTTTTTCCGGTCATCGCCATCACCGAGGTCAAGGAACTCGAAATTCATGCGCGGGACCATGGAGGCGCACACTGATGCCTACCCTAGTCAGCGTATTCGATCTTCCGAGCCATACAGCCTCTGCGGTCCGCAAACTGAAGGACCGGGGCTTTGACGATTTGACGACCTATTCTCCTGCTCCTTTTGCCGACTTGGAAGAAGCCGAGGACCCAAAGCCCAGCAAGGTAAGACGATTTACCCTGGTCGGTGGGCTCAGTGGTGTGATTCTGGGCTTCCTGATGCAGATCTGGATGTCCTTGGAGTGGCCGATCAAGATCGGCGGTAAAAACTACGCTTCGATCCCCCCGTTCTGGATCGTGGGTTTCGAGTTGACCATTCTGCTGGGTGGTTTCTTTACGCTCTTTGGCCTCCTCATCGTCGGTGGCCTTTATCCCAAGCGGCTGGACAAGCACTACAACTTGCGCTTTTCCGCCGAGGAATTTGGCGTTGTGGTTACGTGTGACGAGCGAGACGTGGTCGAAGTGGAAGCGCTTCTTCGCGGCGAGTCGGCCAAGGAGGTGACCCTTGCTGATTCGTGAGCGCAGCCGGGGCCCGATTCGCACTCCCGTTTTGGGGATGCTCTGTGCGGTGGCCCTGTGTTCCCTGGGTTGCTGGGAGCAGGTGTCGCCCGACTGGTTTCCCCAGATGAAGCGCCAAGCGGCGGTCCAGGCATACGAACTCAATACTTTCTTCGAAAGCGGGGAGGGTCTCAAACCGCCCGAGGGAACCGTTCCCCTGGGCGATCCGTATCCCGACGTTGCGGGCATGGGAATCATGGAGCAGGAACAGTTGAAAAATCCTGTTTCGGCGAATTTGGCTTCGCTCAAGAATGGTGAAAAACTCTTTCAGCGTTATTGCTCCACCTGCCATGGACCCGAGGGTAAGGGAGATGGGCCGGTGGCCGGCCCGCCCTTTGGCACAGGGCCGTTTGGGCTCGTGCTTCCTGTGGGAGGCCCGGCAAGCGTGGCCAAGGTCTTCAGTGATGGCCATATCTTTACGACCATGACCTTGGGGCGCGGCCGAATGCCCAGCTACAAGAGGATCCTTCCGGAGCACCGCTGGGATATCGTCAACTATATCCGCGACCTGAACGGTCAGGGAGGTCGTTAGTGAGTTCTTATGTCTCTGCTGCTGAGAAGGCCAATCCGCTTGGCCTCCCCCAGCCCTTGGCGGGCATCAGCCTCGCGATGCTGGTTCTCGGAGTTCTCGCTTTTGTGGCGGGTCTGACGCGTGACCCGCAATCCACCTGGCTTGCTTTTCAGAGCAACTTCGTATTCACCACCATGCTTGCTTGTGCGGGTCTGACCCTCGCTGCGATCTACACCATTGTGGACGCCAAATGGTGCGGCCCCTACCGGCGTTTCGCCGAAGGTCTGGCAGCCTGGGTTCCTTTCGCATTTCTGATGGGGATTGTGGGTATTTTTGGCGGCCCCTATCTCTTCGAGTGGTACGACGCGCCCATGCACGGCAAAGAGGCATGGCTCAACCCCACTCGGGTATACATCACGGATCTTCTCCTTCTGGGCGTGATGTCCCTGTTGGCGGTCGGTTTTCTCAAAGCATCAACTCGGCCGACGCTTCGGGATCTGGCCGAGAGCGGCGACGGATTCGCCCAGCGCATGGCCCAGAAATGGACCGCTGGATGGAGAGGCGATGAAGAGGAGCGCGAGGTCTCGAAGAAAAAGACCGGACGCCTGGCACCTGCGATTTGTCTGCTCTTTGGGATTGGCTTCTCGCTCTTCAATTTCGACCAGGTCATGTCGATGGAACAGGCTTGGTATTCCAACCTGTTTGGCGCCTACGTGTGCTGGGGCGGGATCCTTTCGGCCATCGCCGCATCGGCTCTTCTAGGAGTTTTACATCGAGACACACCCGGATACGAAGGCCAGATCACCGAATCCCGGATGCACGATATCGGGAAATTGCTCTTTGGCTTTTCGGTATTCTGGATGTATCTACTGTGGTCACAGTATCTGGTGATCTACTACGGAAATCTGCCCGAAGAAACCTTCTTCTTCCGGGATCGCTTGGGCCCGCAGTTCATGGTCGATAAGGGCTATACCGAACAGGCTTTCGCACTTTCCTGGGGTTCGTGGGATTTTCAGTGGGCACGCCTCAAGGAGGGGTACGGCTGGGTTTCAATGGTGGTCTGGGCGTGCTGCTGGTTGGTGCCCTTTTGGGTACTTATGGGCCAGAAGCCCAAGACGACCTCGTGGATCGTGGGCCCAGTGGCTGCTGTTGTTCTCACCGGCTTCTGGATCGAGCGCAACCTTCTGGTCTGGCCTTCAGTGGTGAAGAATGACATGACGGCATTCGTGGGCCTGATCCCGATTTGTATTGGTCTTGGCTTCGTGGGTGCGTTCATCCTCGTATTTCTGTTCTACTCAAGGGTATTCCCCTCCCTCTCCACCACCCGCCAGTCCTGAAGGCTCGGGCAATGGCCTTGCCGGGCGACTCGGCTTGGCGCCTCTAGTGGAGACTACGTCTCCCGGTTCATCGGGCGGCGAACGGACGGTCGAGATGTCCTTCGCCCTGGGCCCGGTGCGCTTTGAGGCCGACGGCCTTGTGGTGAGGCGAAACCGTCGCCGTGAACGGTGGATCGCCTACTCGGAATTGACTCACTGCGCCCGTTCGCGATGGGGCTATGCAATGGCGACCACCCGTGATGTGACCCTCTTGCGGCGGTCGCTCTTCGCCTCCGAAGAAGAGATCCTCAAAGTGGACCGCGAACTGCGCGCGCGGATAGCTGACCTTCCGGGTGGTCGTTCTCAACTTGAGGGCATGGCGGAAGTCGAGGCGCTCTCGGTTCGCTCTGGGAAGAACGGAGCGGTCTATGCCTTTATCGGATTGTGTCTAGTGGCTCAGTTGTTGCAGCTTCGGGATCCCGCTCTGGTTCATGCAGGTAGTTTGGTGCCTTCGCTGGTCGCGCAGGGTGAGATGTGGCGCGTGTTGATCGCAAATTTCCTACACGACACATTGATTTTCCCCACGCATATTCTTTTGAACATGATCTGCGTGCTTTCATTTGGCCTGCTCGTGGAACGAGCGCTCGGAAAAACCCGAACCGCGCTCATCATGGGGATCTCGGCGTTGGGGGCCATGTGGGCGGTGATGGTGGCCGGCTACGCCGAAGTGATCGGCGCTTCCGGGGTTGCGGCGGGTCTCGTGGGTTCGACCCTATGCCTCGAACTCAACGTCAGTCGACTTTTGCCGGTCTGGTCAAGAATTCCCCGGCGAGTATTCGTTATTGCCCTTCTGGGTCAAGGTTTGGTGGATCTCTTCGTGCCCTTTGTGGCCGGCGCGGCCCATCTTGGAGGTTTCGCTTTCGGTTACGTGGCCACCCGAAGTCTCATCGCCGGGGGGCATATTCGGCCCGGGCCGGGCGGGCTGACTCGGGGACTGGCGGGGATGATCTATCTGGCCCTTGTGGCGTCCTTGGCGTTGATGTCTCCACTGGTTTTGCGCGATCCGGTGGCCCTTGAGGAGCACGGGATACGCGTCCTTCAAATGCCCGACCCCCGGGTGAGCTACGACAACGAGGCCGCTTGGCGGATGCTGACGGAATCCGAGCCCACTGAGACGGGGCTGGATGTGGCGCTTGTTCTGGCGCTTCGGGCCGCCCGCTACAGCGATTGGCGAGACCCGAATGTGCTGGACACTCTGGCGGAAGCTCTCTTCGCTTCGGGGGATATCGGCGGATCCCTTGAAGTGATCGACCAGGCCATATTCCTGAGTCATGGCTACCGATACTTTGTTCAGCAGCGGCAGCGTTTTTCGGGTCAGCGCGATCCCGATGACCGCCCGGATCCCCCCGAAGAGGGGTGGTTTCGCCGTATGCCCGATTCTTTGGATGAGCCCGTACCCGGTCAGCCCTTGATCGAACCGGCAGAGCCCGGCGAGTCGGCTTGGATCTAATGGCCCCGCGGTTCTCGCTTGGCGTCTAGGGGGTCAGTTCGTCACCATCCTCGGGAAGGAAAATGGGTCCGTCGTAGGTCTGGCCCACGATGACGTTGATCTGAAAATCGTAGAAAGGGGGCGGCCGCATGCGAATCAGCGCGAGTTGTTTGGCTCCCGCCCGGGTCGCGAGGGCGCCAACATCCTCGATGGAAGTGTGAAGCTCGGCTTCGCGAATCAGGCGTTGGGGATCGGCGATGACTCCCGCGGCCTCGATATCGCCGGGCGGCGGAACAAAGACCGCTTCGTGGACAAGAAGGTCTGTATCCCGGGCAAACTCAACCAGGGCGTCCGGGGCCCAGCCCGTGCCCGAGACGACCACCGAGCGTTTTCCGCGTTCGAAACGCCAGGCCAGTGCGGGAAGCTCGCCCCCTGGAAGTGATCCCGCCTCTATCGTAACGCTGTCCAACTCCTCGGTATAGCCATCGTCGACTTCTTGCACTTCGATGCGGCTGCCCAAGCTGGAAAGCGGAAGTGCGCGGCCCAGGGCGTCGGCTCCCTGGGCGTAAGCAGCGAGCAGTCCCTCGACCAGGGCGAGAGTGCCCGGTGGACCCAGTAAACGGAGAGGCTCGTCTCGATCTTCGAGCCAGCCGGTAAACAGGAGGTCGTCGAGGCCCAGCGTGTTGAGCGGGAGCAGATTTGTCAGCAGAATTACCTGGGGCTGATTGACAGGGATCAGGGCGTGTCGGAGGGCCTCGGCCGCTCCCCGCCCGACGTCGACCAAAATAATATTGTTCCCCCAGGCGAGCGCCGTGATCGGTCCCAGCCGCTCCGGGTTTTCGTAGCCGCTTCCGGTTCCCACCGCGACGACAGTCAGAGTCGGATAATGGCGTTCCTCGAGAGGACCCACCAAGGCGCCCAACTCCGCGGCCCGCCAAATCACGAAGGCAGCAGACCATGCCATCGCGATGACGGCCATCAGACCAAATATGAGAACGAGACGTAGATTCATCAGGCGAAGACCACAGTGCGATTGTCGTGGACGAGTATGCGGCTTTCGAGATGGACTCGCACGGCGCGGGAGAGCACGGTCCTCTCCACATCTCGTCCGAGTCTTACGAGATCGGCCACAGACTCCCGGTGGCTGACATGGATCACGTCCTGCTCGATGATCGGCCCCTCGTCGAGATCTCCCGTTGCGTAGTGGGCCGTGGCACCGATTAGTTTGACTCCTCGTTCGTGAGCTTGGTGGTAGGGGCGTCCGCCCGCGAAGGCGGGAAGGAAAGAATGATGAATGTTGATAATGCGTTCCTCGAAATTTCCGATGAAATTTTCGCTGAGGATTTGCATATAACGAGCCATTACAACCAGATCGACGTCCTCCGCCCGAAGCAATTCAATCTCCTCTTCTTCGACCGCGGCCTTGTTCTCGGCGTTCACCGGGAAGAAGCGGAAGGGCACGTCGAATTGTTCGGCCACCGATCTCAGGGTTTCATGGTTGCTGACAATCAGAGGGATCTCGCAGCGAAGCTCGCCGGATCGATGGCGAAGGAGAAGGTCATAGAGGCAGTGATCCGTTTTTGAAACGAAGATCGCCATGCGCCGTGGAATTTTCTCGAAATGGAGCTGCCATTTCATTCCGTATCGCGCACCCACGGTGCGAACCGTGGCTTCGAGTCGATTGGCCGCGGCCTTACGGTCAGGGCCGGCCAACTCGGGGTCATCGAATCGGATACGCTGAAAAAACTTCCCGGCCGCAAGGTCCGTGTGCTGATCGGAGTGGAGGATATTCGCGCCCTGATTGAAAAGGGCTTGGGCCAGCGCTGCGACTAGTCCCGGACAGTCGTCGCAGCTGACCAGCAGGGTGGCGGTGGCTTCCGAAAACTCTGCTGCAGACATGGGTAAAACTCCTCGAAGGCGCCCCATATTCATCCAACTCGAGGATCGAGGCCAGTCCTCGGACACTCGCTCTGACGAGTACTCTCTCAGAGAACGCTGGCTCTGAGAGAGACCTTCCGATAAGGTGGTGGTAAGGGGATCTCACTCATTCCCGAGTCCTAGCTGTGCGTTCGTCAGGGACGTATTGGTGCGGGCGGCCCGGAGGGGCGGACACGGCGCCCACCTCGGCCCGGGACATGGCGAGCAAATATGGGGACTCGCCTTTCGACACTATGCCGGCATGGAGGTGACAATGGATCAATGTAGCACTACGGCGAGTGAGGTGGCGGCGACTTAGCGCGCCAAGCATCACCAACAAAATTTCGGTGCTGCGGGGACGCAGGTTCCCAGCGCCACCGTTCCCGGGATCGCGGACGTCGTAGCCGCTTTGGGGCCAAGGCCTGATCCCGGGGATTTTTGTGCTCAAATTTCGAAGGGGCGAGTCATTCGGGTCAGCCGTTAGGGGAGGGCGCTAGCTTTGGAAATCGGCGTATGTGTTGCGAGCCACATTGGAGATACCGACTACATCGTCGCCGCCGAGACTCTCGGGTATAGCCATGCCTGGCTGGCGGATAGCCAGATGATCTGGTCCGATTGCTACGCGACCCTCGCTCTTGCCGCCCACAGAACCGAGCGAATTCGCGTGGGGACAGGGATCGCGGTAACGGGGACGCGTCCGGCGCCAGTGACAGCGGCCGCCATTGGCACGATCAACGCCTTGGCTCCGGGACGAACCTTCCTGGGGGTTGGAGCGGGCAACACGGCTCTGCGGATTATGGGCGCACCGCCCCAGCGAATCGCTGAATTCGACCGTTACCTCGAGTGCCTGGCGCTACTGATCCGCGGTGAAGAGGCCGTTGTCGAGGTTTCCGGCCGAGAACGGCCAATCCGGCATATTATGCCCCAGCAGGGTTTTGTGAACTTTGAGGATCGAATTCCCCTCTACGTCTCCGGGTTCGGGCCGCGTTCGCTGGGCCTCGCAGGGCGTCATGGAGACGGAGCAGTGGTCGCTTTGCCCCCGAATGCAGCGGCGATGGAATTTTTCTGGCAGGCGATCGAAGCGGGCGCTGGGGCCGCGGACCGTATTCTTCAGCGCGAAAATTACTACACGACGGCGCTCACAACGATCTCGGTTTTGGACGAGGGTGAGTCTGCGGATTCGCCGCGAATACTTCACGAGTGCGGCGCATTCGCGATGGCCACGATTCACTACGCCTACGACCAATGGCGGCAGTTCGGTCAGTCTCCGCCAGGCTTTCTGGCGGACATTTGGGACGACTATTGCGCGAAATTGGACGCCGTCCCGAGCGAACGTCTCCATCAACGCATCCACGCCGGCCACAACTGTTGGGTGCTGCCCGAAGAGGAACAATTTCTTTCCCGACAACTCATCGAGGCGACCTGCATGGTGGGGACTGCCGATCAGTTGGTCGAGCGGCTGCATGGCTTGGCGAGAGCAGGGCTCAACCAAGTCATGATTCTACCCGCCCTGGAACCCCGCTATGCGGTGCTCGAGCGGGTGGCGAAGGATGTGCTCGTCCCCCTCTCGAGGTTGAGTTGAAAATTGCCTTCGGGCGCTGGGCTCTAGAATTCCATTGCCATCTCGGTGCGGCCGGGAGGTCCGTCGTCGCTCGCGACTCCGAAAAAACGCGAAGCCCCGAGGGGACACAATTGCGACGATTGGGGTAGAGTTTTTGTCTTAAAAATGGTAAAATTTCCCACTATTGGTAAGATGTTGGGAGACACATGCCGGATATTGACTTTGATACGGGCGCAGTTCCCGGGACTTCCAAGGCGCTATGGAAAGCGCTGAGGCGGCTCCTCCGCCCTTTGGTGAGGCTCTTGCTCGGTCTTCAAGTGACCTATCCCCAAGTCTCCGCCTTGCTCAAAGAAGTTTTTGTTGAAGTGGGTGACCGGGACTTTCGGCTCAAGGGCAAACGTCAGACCGACAGTCGGGTCAGCCTGCTCACGGGGATTCACCGCAAAGATGTGAAAAGGCTGCGCCAGACTAGCCACTCGCCCAGCGTGGCCCCCCCCGCGCTTTCCTTGGGCGAGCAGATTCATTCGCGCTGGATCAGCCGCGCCGAGTGGCTCGACGAATTGGGCAAGCCTCTGGCCCTCTCTCGCCAAGACGACTCGGGTCGCCCCAGTTTTGAAGCTCTGGTGGAGTCGGTCAGCCGGGATATTCGCCCTCGTTCGGTGCTCGACGAGTGGAGGCGGCTGGGAGTCGCGCATCTGGACGAAGAAGGAAATGTTGCCCTCGATGCCTCGGCGTTCGTGCCCAGCAAAGGGTTCGACGAAAAAAGCTTCTACCTCGGCCGAAACGTCGCCGATCATATCGCGGCAGCTGCCCACAATTTGACCCATGAAGCCGAAACATTCGTGGAACGCAGCGTTTACTACAACCGATTGACCGAAGCTTCGGGGAGGGAACTCCGGCGACTTTCCGAGGAAAAGGGCATGGAGGCCCTTGAAGCGTTGAACCTGCGGGCGGCCGCACTTCAGACACAGGATCGGGGAGTGGAAGGCAACGATCACCGGTTCAATTTCGGTATCTACGTCTACCAGGAAGTAGACAGTCCCAGTCAAGGGGGAGTTGACCCGGATGAAGACTGAACGGTGGCCACACTTCAAGCTTTGGACTTCGGTTTTTCTGCTGTCGGCCTTGTTGGGAGTGCCCAAGGCGTCGGCGGAAGACCCCTGCGTCGCTTCGCTGAGGGGCCCCGAGGCGGGTGGAATCGGGGGAAGTGGGCTGAGCGAGCCCGGGGCACAAGGCGGGATCGGGGGCACCGGCCTCACCCCGGCCGAAGGCTACGGCGTTGCAGATTCCGGCGGAGACGAAGCCGGAGGCATCGGGGGGACGGGGCTCAGCGGCGACGACGCTACGGGCGGGATCGGGGGCACGGCTTGGCTCGATGCGGACTCTGGAATCGGCGGAACGGGTGTCGTCGGCACCATTACGGCTTTCGGAAGTATCTGCGTCAACGGCTACCACCTGGATTTTGAACCCGACACACCGGTCCAAATCGATGGCGTCCCGGCATCGGTCAAAGATCTCGCGATAGGCCAGGTGGTGGCGGCTCGAGTCGAAAAAGGCAGTGACTCTCGTCTTCGATTGAAAAACCTGGAAATTCGTTCTGCGGTGATTGGCCCGGTGGAATCGGTCGATCTGACCGAAGGAATCCTGCGGGTTGCCGGACAGTCCATCGCCCTTCCGTCTCGCTTTGCCGGAGAGAGCGCTGGCGCTCTTGGCGGCGCGAAGCCGGGTGATTTTGTTGCGGTGAGTGGGCTGCGGCGGGGTGATGGGTGGGTGGTGGCTTCCCGAGTTGAGCTTCGGGCCCGGGGAGGCGATGTGAGCATCGAAGGACCGTTGAGAAGAGGGAGCGACAAAGCGCTCTACGTTGGCGATTTGCGTGTTGAACCGAGGTCTCGGGGGGAGTTGCCGGACACGGTTGGCACGGTGCGCGTGCAGGGCCGGATTGACCCGGCGACGGGTGCGCTCGAGAACGCACGGGTCGAGGGTTTGAGGGACCTTCCGTCGGGCGTTCAGCGAGTTTCCCTGGAAGGATACGTCGCCGACCACTCGGGCACGCGCGCCCGAGTGGGCGGCCGAATGATCGACCTGTCCGATGTGGGCGGGTCAGACATCAAGATCGATTCGGGAGCTCGTGTCTTTGTGCGCGGCCGTCTCACCGATGAAGGCTTGCTTCGTGCGGAGAGAATTCGCGTGGATCACCGCCAGCTCGAGCGTCCAGGTCGATGGCGATCGGACCGTGAGAAATCAGGACGCGGCTCGGGAAAGTCCACGGACGACTCTGGCGACCGAAGCGACCGAAGCGACCGCTCGGGCCGCTCAGACGATTCGGGCTCTTCGGATCGTCCCGACCGCCCGGATCGCCCGGATCGTCCCGATCGTCCCGATCGCCCCGATCGCCCCGATCGTCCGGAACGCCCCGAACGCCCCGAACGCCCCGAACGCCCCGAACGTTCGGGCTCGGGCGGCAGCGGCAGCGGCTAGTTCGAAGAACTCAGTTCCTCCAGCGCTCTGAGCGCTTGAATGTCCTCGGGTGCCAACTCGAGTATTTTGCGCGGGCAAGGTTGAAGCGGGCGTCGATGTCTTCGGGATCGTCACGAAGAACCCACTGGTAATGATCGATCGCTAGTTGAGTTTTTCCTTGGCGGAGAAGCGCGTTGGCCAGGTTGAAACGTGCACCCGTATGCTGGGGGGCGATCGACAAGGCTTCCCGATAAGCCTCAATGGCTTCGGTGTCGCGACCCAAGCCCGCCAAGGTCGTCCCCAGATTATTGAGTGCCTTCGTGTAGCCCGGATCCCGAGCCAACGCCTGTCTATAGTGAAGCAAAGCCTCTTCAAGGTTTCCCGCCTCGGCGGCATGGGTGCCCAGAATGAAATCCAAATTGGCGTCATCGTCGAGGTAGTCGCTCGCCTTTTTGGCCAGCCTTCCCGCGTCTTCGGTTTTCCCCGCCCAACTCAGCACTTTGGCCAAGTTGCGTAGAGCAATTCCGTGTGTCCGCTGATCGACACTCTCGAGAACCGCCCGAGTGACGGACTCTTCTTCTTCGGCGGTGATTGTTCCTTCCGCCGGAATCCAGCCCGCCCCGCCCAAGGCTCGAATGATTTCGAGGGCTAGAAAGCGATGCCCCTCAATGGTTGGGTGAACATGGTCAAGGAACCAATCGTCGCCCGGGGCTCCGTGCCCTTTCTCCGCGATCACTCTGGTCTCGACCAAGGTCTCGAAATCCACGATTAAGACGTCTTTCTCTCGCGCGACCTCTCGCACAATGGAAGCAACAGGAGACAGGGCCCGAAGGGGGCAGACATCTTCGTCGAGGGCTCTTCGCAAGCTTGCCTCGGCCTGCTCAGATTGCCCCAACTGAAGCATGACCTGGCCGAATTTGTAGTGGCTGTCGGCGCGCCTTGGGTCCAGTACCGTGGCCTCGGCGAAAGCCTGGGCCGCGCGGGAGAGGTCCCCTTCGCTGACCGCGATCCGGCCAGCGTCCATGGCTTCCTCCCAGCGCTGAATCTCCAGCTGAGTGAGCCCTTCGAAGTGGGTGCTCCGGAAAGGTGAGCAGGCGCGAAGATTTGAGGCGGGAACGACCAGAATCGGCTCGGCCCCTGAACTTCGCGCGAGGCGAATTATTCGGTCGAGGTTGTATCGATAGTGCGCCAGAACTTGATCGCGCAGAACGTCATTTCGCTCATACGCTGAGGGGCCAATGCTTCCGTCGAGTACTGCAGAAACCTCACCCCTCAGTATTACGGGCTGATCGGAGTTGCGGCGGGTCTCCAGGACGTCGCGCAAGGCAGCGTCAATGCGAGTGCTCCGCAAAAGGGAGTCAACGCGCTTCAGGATGGGGTTGCGATCGCGCAGTTCGCCGTAAGTGCGATCTTCAAGAAATTCATTGTGTCCGGTATAGATAACGAAGAAGTCCGGTTCGTGATCAACGAGCTCCTGGGTCAGCGCTGCAACGCGATAGCTCGCGTAGCTGATTCCTCCAGCGTTCACGACCTCCCAGCTCGAATTGGGTGCGGCGACAGGAAGAAACTCACGAAGCCATCCGCAGAACGACGTGGCGTCTGAGTAGGGCCGTCCGTAGGTGGTTGATCCACCCAAGCAAAAAACTCTCTGAGTACCGACCGACTTTTCGTTCAAGAAAGATTGGGAATTGAAAAAGCGCCGCTTGTTGTCGGCGGTCCGCCATATCGCTTCGCCGTCCGCGTCGAGGTCTGGAACGAAAAGCGGAATATGCGAAGCAAATCCCACATAGGGATCTTCGGTATTCATGCGCGGCTCCACGCCAAGTATGGCCAAGCCGCCCTCGAGCAAGACAAAAAATGCCAGCCAGATTGCAATCGAAAAAATAAATTTGTGGGCCTTCTTCATAGTTGCCCGACAATTCTACTCATCGTTTGCCCAAGAATGCAGTTCCGGGA
>LWDU01043229.1_pt1 | contig 28519 bp, 21 predicted proteins | sample 727161 | NCBI WGS metagenome assembly LWDU01 (sample SAMN04566230, study PRJNA314399) | hydrothermal vent metagenome | isolation source: deep sea hydrothermal plume seawater | place: Mexico: Gulf of California, Guaymas Basin | collected 2004-07-11
TGAACGGTTCAAGGGTACTATAATATCATTTTTTCCCGTGGAATTTTTCCCTATCTTGAGGTCGCCTTCTCCTAACCCTAAAGCTTTAGAAGACAAATGGCAACTGGTGCAAGAACGAACCTGTTTTTGAATAGAGTGTGGGTTGAGCGCATAGGCCAGATTAGATCCTGAGGTACCATGAGGATTGGTGAAGGCCCATTGGCGATAATGACCACGTACCTCTCCCATTGATCTTAGAACAGGGACTACGTTTTCCCTTTCGTCGAGAACAGTCAGGTGTCTCTTTGGTTGGATCAGCATGGGAGCTACCTTACCGCGAGGCCCTATCATTAAGCCTGGCTCCCCGATATCCATAGAATGCGAGATGGATGTTAGATCCTGACCCGAAGTGAAACTTTGGTGACACCCTGGACAGCGTACGACCCAGCGTGCGTGACAAGCTGAACATTCTAAGCGAGACTGGTGTTGAGGAATGGAATGGGCTTCAAGAGAATCTTTGACCAACGGTATTTCATGGACCCATCCCGTTTGTTTGCCGATGGTGACCATGCGACCATTTTGAACTTTTACATTGGTCATCTTCCTGTTGCGTGAAGAAACGGCCATCCAGTCTCCAACCTTGTTAGAACCCTTCTTATAATGTTTACTGACCCGAATAGCCGAATCGTTGGGGTCTGTGATCTGTGAAACATGAGGATATGAACTGCTATCTCCGTGACAGGTCTCGCACCTGATTTCTACCGCTTCATGTTGTTTGGAATATAGATTACCATCTCCCATGATATCAAATTGGGTATGGCAATCGGTGCAATCCATTCCTATCGTTGTATGCACGTCTTTCTTGACCTGTCCTTTTCCTACAAAAATGGGAGGTTCTACAGCCGGATCAACGGATGCGGATTTTTTATTCTGGCCGCTTATTTCGTTTTCTGCTGCTACGGCTTGAACGGTGGATGACACATCGTCCGTTTCGTTATGGGTGATCTCCAGTTTTGTGATGGGGATAGGAATAGCATCTACCATTTCTTCTGATTGAAGGGCTCCCTGGATTTCCGAGGGGGGAAAATCTAGAGTTTGCATCTCAAAACTGCGATGGCATTGGACGCAGGTGGAGCGTGAAGGAATAGCACGAATTTTATGGAAACGGGCATGCCCTGGTTCAGTATGGGAAATTGTGGGATCGTTGCCTTCATAGAGGCCACTGGAAGAATATTCAAAATTTGACCTTTGCCGGGTGGCGAGTCCAGATGACATTGGAAGCATTGTTGCCGCAGAACCCGGTCTGCTGGATGTCGGGAGACAGGAACCGATAGCCTCGAATTGGATTCAGGAATGGTAGAGGGTGAGAAAAATGGAACTTGACCCAGTTTTTCCAAAGCGCCTTGATGATGAGGGATGGAACCATCTTTATCGGAAATAGCAAGGGTACCGTAGCGTGCCGTTTTTCGGCTTTGGGCTGCCCATTGGTATCGTAATCCAGAAATCACACCTGCGAGTGTGTTCATCATGGATTTTTTAACACGGTTAATATGGTTTCTATCTTCATCCGCGTGACCCGAATGACAATATAATTGTCCGCAGGATTTATCCACCACACTCAAGCTTGAAGGATTTCGTTTCCCCGTTCTGGCTTCGGGATCATAAATTAGGGTCGCGTGCGCCTGTTCTTTGTTAAGCGATTCGGGCTCTCCCCCGTGGCAGACCGAGCACCCAAATTCAGGGGGATGCCCAGGACTGATGTTGGCAATTCCCTCGTGACAGGTTATGCACCGCTCTACTTGGTGGTTCTTATATTCCGATACTTTAATCCAGGGATAGTCTGGTAATGTCCCATTGACATAAATTTCCTTGGATACCAGGTTCTGATTTATTCCCGGGGTTTGGGAGGCAGTTGATAAAGGTTCTTGCCAAAAGGGTAAGTTCATTTCACCTGCATAAACGGAACAGATACCTGTAACGGCGAGAAAAATAATGATGAGTCCTTTGCTTAGTTTTGACACAGTTTTAAGGAATGACGAGCGTGAAGTTATAAGTATGTTTGTTCATTTGTGTAAAAGGGAAGGATAAGTCATAAACCAGAGTTCCTGTTTAAGGAAGTCTGAAAGTGCAGTCAATTGGTTTCTGATTTGGTCAGGATCTTTTTCTTTTTCCACCTTCACGAAGGTCTCTCCAATGACAATGATGGATATAAAACCCTAGCCATCTCCAGACCTTTTCATGGACTGACCAGTACTCAGATTTTATCAAAACCCGAGAAGAGAAGCATTGAGTACTTTTTTTATGGTTGTTATAACCATTTGGAGGTTTTCCAGGTAGTTGGGTATCAGATCACGAAGGTCCGGGTCAACATGCGCAATATTTGACTATAGCCCTCTTGCCCCGCAGGGGTAAATCTAGAAAAATTCTGAATTACCACGTCGCTTAGCGGCTCGCGATGACGATCATTTAGAGTGGTTTTTAGTTATTTGGGAACAGCATGCCGAACTTTGACGCACGCAAAGGCCCCCTCGCTGGAGGGAATCAGTAAACCGGGTTGTGAAAATAGTATAGGGCATCGTCGTGGGGTCCTATGCTGTAATCAGGCAGGCTGGAGCACTGCTCAAGGGATATTTTCCACTTTGAACCTTCTTTGACAAACACATAATTACAAACGCTGTGTTGTCGTTCATCGGTATCGTTTGATTTGGAGGTTATGCTGATAATTTCATCCACCAGAACATAACCTACCTCTTTGCCTACTTGTCCACTGAGAACCTGACGCTGGACCTGGCAACTCATATCTCTGAAATCGGACATCATGTGACGATATGCCTTAACTCTGTTTTCCAACAAGGCACGTTTATCATCAACCATGATTACCAAGTTTTTAGCGTAATAACCTGGCAATTTTTCGGGTTGGGTACAGGTCAGTCCATCCAATTTTTTGAGAATGTTAGCGAGATTATTTGTTCCTGCTGCCAAAACTTGACCGCAGAATACCAGAGAAAATACTAAAACCGATCCTGTAATAAAGTTGCACTTTTTCATTATAAAATCTCCAAAAATTACCAGCGCCACTCGGCTTGGGGCCAATGAGCTATAAATTTAGTTTGCGGGCAAAGGTTCTTGCGACTCAACGAGTTTTTGCCCAATAATATATAAAGTAACCGCCCTCAATCTCCCTTATCAAAGGGAGTACAGTTTCCTGTGGCAATTAGGCTAGGGAAAATTTTGAAAATAAATTTCTACGGTTTCTCCATCCTGAGCCCAACCAAACGTTCCAGTTCCGGCAAAGGTGGTGATGATTCCATTGGTGTCCACCTTACGGATTCGGCTATTACCCATATCAGAAATATACAAATTACCCTTTGCATCGAAGGTGATTGCTGTTGGGCTTTTTAGCATCGCCTTGGTGGCAGGACCTCCATCGCCAAAAAATCCTTGGAGGCCTCTTCCTGCAACCGTCTCGATTTTTCCGTCTTTGGTGACTTTTCTCACGCGATGAGAGTTCATTCCTACGATATGGAGTTCTCCCGCGGGATTCACAGCTAGGTAGTCCATATTACGAATTCCCGCTTGCAAAGCTGGGCCGCCATCTCCTGAGTGTTCATGGTTACCGTTTCCCGCAACTGTGGTGATAATGCCCTTGGTATCTATTTTGCGGATCATGTTGTTTGCACCATCGGCAATATACAGGTTGCCTTCCTTATCGGTGACCAGAGCACTGGGATCGCGAAACGCTGCCTCGCTGGCCGGGCCGCCATCGCCATAGTAGGCAGACTCACCTGTGCCAGCGATGGTGGTGATTATGCCTTGGGCAGAAACTTTGCGGATCTGGTGGTTGAGCCGGTCTGAGATAAACATATTGTCATTATGGTCAAAGGCGATATCGGAAAATGTGGTGATGATTGCCAGTTCACCGGTTTGAACCTTGCCTTTGTATTTACTCTTGGCGATAGAATCTAGGTAATGCTGGTCGACGGTTCCCAAAACCTTGCGCATGATTCCATTTTCATCAACTTTTCGAATGATGCTGGTAAATCCGCTGGGACTGACGATGAATATTTCTTCCTTACTATTTAGTTTCAGTGAGGTTGCCCCATAAATGGAAGCCTCCAGCGCGGTCATACCATCGCCGATATTTCCCCGTATTCCATTTCCCGCGATCGTATTGATAATTCCCTCTGGGGAGACTCGGCGAATTCGGTAGTGACCCTTATCTGAAATAAGTAGGTTCCCTTTTTTATCTATTTCGATTCCATGGGGAAAGCTCAGCTTTGCCCCGTTAGCAGGGCCGCCATCTCCGGAAAATTTCTTTGCCCCATTTCCGGCAATGGTTTCGATACTTCCTCGTTTGGGATCGATCCGGCGAATGCGATAATGGGATCGGTCAATAATAAGCAATTTACCACCTTGATCCATAGTCACTCCGAAAGGCAGATATAAATTGGTGTCGCGAGCCACTTCAGAATCACCGTTATAATCCTGTTGCCCGGTTCCCGCTATGGTACGGATCATTCCCTGGGTATCCACGGCGCGGATGCGGTTATTATTTCGGTCGGCGATATACAGAATACCATTGTCATCTATTGCTACATCCGTTGGCCCGGCAATGCTGGCGCGATAAGCGGGACCGTTGTCACCCATGAAAAAGAAGCCACCATCTCCGGCAACCGTATGAATAATTCCCTGGGGATTGACTTTGCGAACCCGGTTGTTTCCGCGATCAGCGATATAGAGGTTTCCTTTTTTATCCAAGGTCAGCCCAAAAGGTTTGGATATTGAAGCTTTGGTAGCTGGGCCTGAATCCCCCTTGTAATCGTCTATGCCATTACCAGCAAAAGTGGAGATGATTCCCTTACTATTTACCACTCGGACCCGGTCATTGGAACGGTCGGAAATATAAATATTTCCCTTACCATCAACCACCACTCCGGAAGGTAGGTTGAGCTGAGCGTCCGTGGCTTTTCCTCCATCACCGCTGAAACCTGCAGTTCCATTTCCTGCAACAGTAGTGATGATTCCCTTGGTATCCACCTTTCGAATGCGGTGGTTGTTCCGGTCTGCTATGTACAGGTTGCCTTGTTTGTCAAAGCCTAGATTAGCGGGTATTTTTAACTGTGCGTCCGTGGCTTTTCCACCATCGCCACCAAATCCAGATTCACCTGTGCCGGCAAAGCGAGTCATGTTTCCATTGGTATCCACTTTACTGATGATGTTGTTATCACGCCTGGCAATATATAAATTACCTTTTTTGTCGACGATGAATCCATCGACCAGTGAAATTTCGGTGTCAGTGGCTTTGACTATTTTTGCCATTGCAGGGATGGTGCAAAACACAACCCATGAGAGAATAGCCAAGGCAGTTAAAAATTTAAGATTTTTTCTGAGCATGTTTAAACCTCTTGATGGACGAAAATATGCCTGGAGAATTCTATTATCTCCCATAAAAACCAGTAAAAGATAATACGAGGGAAAGTAAAAATATTGCCCTTTTTGTTATTTTATAACATTCTTTTTCAGGATAGCTTTATCTCACGATATTCCATGATTCGTGCGGGTAAAAGCCTTATGTGTCATTAGAATAGGCAATTATACTTTTCAGAAAGTTGATGTCAAATAATATCTCATTGGGTTTGAGAGAGCAAAAATGTTATCATTTAACCCATCATGAAAACCATATTGATATTTCCGGCACAGTGGTATCCCACTCAGCCTTATTTGAGCACACCCTATCTGACTGCTTATTTGCGGGCCAAAGGTTGGGATGTGGAACAAAGAGATTTCAATATCGCTTCCTACGAGCATTATTTGTCGGCGCCTCTTTTGCAAAACGCAGAAAAGCTGATGGCCCAACGTATGGAATCCCTCAAAAACCAGGATTCTTTGTCGATGAAGGATAAGGCTCACTTGGATGTGCTGGCGATGGGCTTAAAGTTCTCCGACCGAATTATTGCGGGAGTGGAAGAGGCTAAATCTGTTCTACGTACGCCGGAAAGATTTTTTGATTTTTCCAGTTATCAACAGGCAGATATGGTGATTAAGTCTGCATTGAAACTGGTTTCTGATGCACATGCCCCGGCTGTTTTCAGTTTGTCCACCTTTGAGAGTGGTACCCGTGCTGAAGAGTCTACCCGTCGGACACATGAGGCTACTCGGGATAGGAAGACGAATCCCTTCATTCATTTATATGAGAATAATTTAATTCCAAGTGAAAACTGGCAGAATTACGATGTGGTTGGTATTTCTATTATCGGGATCTCACAGATCATTCCTGGATTGACCCTGGCCCGACAACTTAAAGAAAAATATCCTCATCTGCATATTACTCTGGGTGGTCCCATATTCAGCGTCAACGCAAATCAGTTGCTCGGTCACCCGGAATTTTTTGATGATTTCTGCCACAGCATAGTTACCTTCGAGGGGGAAGAACCTCTGCATAGATTGCTCACTGCTCTTAAGGCCGGGGATGCGTTGTCGACTGTGCCTAACTTGATCCATTTGAATGGACGGGAAGTGGTGCATAACAAAGAACGGGTGGAATTGAGGTTTGAAGAAATTCCAGGTCCAACCTTTGACGGTTTGCCAATGCATAGTTATCTTTCACCTTATCCAATCATCCCTGTTTTGCAGAGCCGAGGTTGTTATTGGGGTAAATGCACATTCTGCACACATAGCTTTGTCTACGGTCACCGCTACGGAAAACAGAAAACCCATGCCATGGTGGATGAGCTTGAAGCGTTGATGAAAAAATACGATACAAAATATTTCACCTTTTCCGATGAAGCGGTCTCACCGCACTCGCTCAACGATGTATCGGAGCTGATGATCGAACGCGGGGTGGAAATCCGTTCCCTGGCGTTACTGAAATTTGAAAAGGTGATGGATGACCAGTTGTTCGGAAAAATGAAAAAGGCCGGATTCATTTTCCTAATGTTCGGACTGGAAAGCGCAAATGACCGGGTATTGGCTCTCATCGATAAGGGAACCACTAAAGAAGTTGAACGGGATGTTCTGCAAAAAAGCCATCAGGCGGGAATCTGGAACCATTCGTTCTTGTTTTTCGGATTCCCCACCGAAACCCGCCCTGAAGCGCAGGAGACCATTGATTTTCTCCGCGACAATCTGGACTCCATTCATTCCTTTGGGCCAGGCGTGTTCCTGCTAAATAGAGATTCGAGTTGCTACCAGTATCCAGAAAAATTTTCCATCGATCGTATTATCGAAGATCCGGAAAGAAACATAGCCATGAATCTGGACTTTGTGGCCAAAGAAGGCATGTCGCGAGAAGAAGCCGTGGAAATGAACAGCAAATGCATCAGTATGGCAGAAGAATTTTTCCAATCCCTGCAACTTTGGGGAACTTTGCCGCGGGAACATTTTTTACTTTATCTCGATAAGTTTGGTAAAGAGTCGCTGGGTGGTAAACAACCCCCCGCAGAAGAAGAGGAGAAGGTCCTTTGCCGGGCCTGACTGAGGTCATAAAATGAAATCTTTACTCTTATTTCCACCGGACTGGTTACCTTCCGAGCCCTACCTGAGCTTGCCGTCACTGGCTTCCGTTCTGCGTCCGGCGGGACATGAGGTCTCGCAATTGGATGTCAATGTCGAGATGTATGATCTGTTTTTCAGTCCCCAGTTTCTGGACCATGTCGCGAAACGTATTTCCAGCGAATTGGTCCATCTTCAACATGAACAAAAAGAGCGTGCCTTGGACGAGGAAGAGCAGGCGTTGATGGATCAGCTTCTCAGCTGCACTCCTGAACTGTTTGAGCAGTATTCTCAGGATGTAGAAAAAGCCAAGAAAATCCTGCGCGGAAATACCTTTTACGATATTGATCAGTTGGAGTGGGCCACAAACTGCCTGCATCAAACCATGTCCTTGGTTTCATTAGGATATTATCCGGCGCAAATCTGTTTTCCTCCTATCGAGACCGATATCGTCTACAAGCCATTCATGTCTTCGGAAATTCTGGAAGCCGTTGATGATGACCAGATTAATATTTATCGTGATGTATATCGTATGTTGATTCGCCCAGTCATGGAGCGTGAGCGTCCGAAGATGGTCGGTATTTCGGTGGTGCAGCAAAAACAGCTCATCGCGACTTTCACCTTTTGCAAAATGATCAAAGAAGAGTTTCCCGGAACGCATATCACTCTGGGTGGAAATATTATCACTCGCATCCGCGATACTTTGCCGGAAATGCAAGGACTGTGGGAATGGTTTGATACCGCAGTGGTGTACGAAGGGGAGTCGGCTTACCTGAGATTAACCGAAGCGGTGGAGAGTGGAAGTACGTTTTCACAACTTCCAAACCTCATCTATAAAGACGATACGGGCATTCACGTTAATAAGGAAGTGTGCTCCGAAAATTTAGCCGATTTGCCGCCGCCTGATTTTGATGGACTGCCGCTGGAAAAATATTTTGTGCCGAACCTTATTCTCCCCTACCTCGCGACACGCGGGTGCTATTGGGGAAAATGTACCTTCTGTGACCATTTTCAGGGTTATGTAGAAGGGTTCCGCACCAAACAAGTGGACCATATTGTGCAGGAAATTAAGTCACTCAAAACTAAATATGGAACCCGGTTTTTTCATTTCACCGATGAATCTTATCCTCCAGCATTGTTCCAGAAACTTTCGCGTAAGTTGATCGAGGAAAAACTCGATATTGCCTGGACCACTCACATGCGCTTTGAAGAATCGTTGCTCGAGGAACAAGTCTGGAAGGATGTTGCAGAATCGGGATGCAAATATTTGCATTTCGGTTATGAGTCCGGAAACCAGCGCGTACTAAAACTCATGGACAAAGCAACAGAACTCGGCGCCATTGAGACCAATTTGCGCATGTCATCCGAAGCTGGTATCTGGAATCATCTAATGGGTTTCTTCGGTTTTCCCGGAGAGACTTCTGCTGAAGCCGATGACAGCAAAGCCTTCGTCGAAAAAAATGCGGCGCATATTCACTCGCTGGGGTTCATGACTTTTGTGTTGGGCAAATACAGTCCAATAGCGTTCGAACCGGAAAAATACGGTGTCTCTTACTATAAAAATCCGGAATGGGACTTGGCGCTTGACTACTATTTCACCACTAAAGAAGGTCTCACCATTCAGGAAGCTTTGGATGTATTTGATGGCTTCGAGCAAAAGCACAACCAAAAATGGGACCTAAGAACCTGCGTCCGCGAATACATTTTCCTCTATATCGATAAATATGGATCAAACCACCTGCCTCAATTAGAAATGACCGAAGAGCAACGCAAACAAATGCAACACACTGCCGTAGGTATGGTCTAGCCACTAAACTTGTGGAGGTTTGCACTATACCCATTAAGCTCACAGAATAATCAAGCACAATACTGCGTAATACCCCTACTTTTCAGCCAGTAGTAGAACTAATCCATGTAGGTCTGTAATTTATTTTTCTATAGGAGATGGTTATTGAGTATTCAAATAAATTAAAGTATTAAGGAGCTGAAAAGACTCTTTTCTTGGTCAAAAAAGTCATTGCCAGTTGTCACCAGGTGTTTTCCGGTTATTTCCCGATGCAGAATTTGCCAAAGATTTTGTCTAGCAGGTCTTCTTCGAAGGTTTTGCCAAGTACGCTTCCGAGATGTTCCATTGCCAAGGTGATGTCTATAGCTACCAGTTCTTCGGATAAGCCTTGCTGGAGGCTTTCGCCGGCTTTTTGTAAGGACTGTGCTGCTAGTTGTAATTGATCCCTATGTCGTTCGCGGGTGATGACTAGGGATTCCCCGACGCGTTCACCACCTATACCTTTTTGGTAGAGGGCGTCTTTTAGAGAATTGAATCCGTCTAGGGTTTTGGATGACAGGGTTAGAGGTTGATCTCCATCAAGAAAGATTTTGACCTGCTCTGGCTGCCAAGAGGAAGGGAGATCTGATTTATTTAGTACCACGAGCCTAGGTTTTTGTCCCACTTCTTTCATCAACAATTTATCATTGTCGTCAAGTGGTTGGGAGGTATCGAAGATTACCAATGCCAGATCGGATTTTTCTAACGCTAAACGGGTTCTTTCGATGCCTTTTTGTTCGATCACTTCTGGATTATCACGCAATCCGGCTGAATCAATAATAACGATGTGGATATCTTTGATGCGGACTCGTTCTTCAAGCGTATCACGGGTGGTACCGGCTATGGGGGTTACGATGGCGCGGTCTTCCTGCAGCAGTGTATTGAGCAGGCTGGACTTGCCGACATTGGGCTTGCCTATCAGTGTGACTCGCATGCCTTCCCGAAAAATCCGTCCCTGTCGGAAAGAATTAACCAGTTTTCTCAATTCATTTTCGACCTGCTGAATATTTTTTTGTGTGGTTTCCCTCGACTGGAAAGTAAGGCCATCTTCAGAAAAATCAATGGCGGCTTCTAACTGTGCCTGAGCAGATAACAGGTTTTCTTGAAGGATATTAAGTCGTTGAGAGAGTCCGCCTTTGAGTTGTGCTAAGGCTGAGTTGAGGGCTTTGTCGGAGGCAGATTCGATTACATCGGCAACAGCTTCGGCCTGGGTCAGATCGAGTCTGCCGTTGGTAAATGCGCGACGGGTGAACTCCCCTGGCTCTGCTAGACGTGCGCCTTGCGCCAAAATCAATTCGAGTATTTTTGATGTTGTCAATGTGCCACCATGGGCGCTGATCTCAATAACATCTTCGGCTGTATAACTTCTAGGTCCTTTAAAAAAAGTGAGAAGGACTTCATCCACACATTGCCCTGAAGCGGGATCACGAATTTCGCCAAAAATTACTTTTTGTGGTTCGGGTTTTCGTATCGGCTTACCGGTGGCAGGATGGAACAATTGCATGCCAATAGATAAGGTATTCTCTCCGCTAATGCGGATGATGCCTATGCCTCCTTCACCAGGAGGCGTCGCGATAGCTGTAATGGTGTTGTTCATGCAATGTATCGTCCTTCTTTCGGACATAAAAAGCAACCTCCCTTGTCAGGGGGAAGTTTAATTAGGACGCCATTTATCCGCCGGCATCAAATAGCAATGATAATTGAAGTGGAGATGAATCATTGTTTACCGAAAAATTTATTGCTGGTCGGCACAACGCCCAGCAGTTAATCTTTCATTACGTGGTAGATATAGTATTGCTGAGAGATAGTGAGGATGTTGTTGACGGTCCAATATATAACGAGTCCAGCTGGAAACGAAAGGAACAGAAAAGTGAAAACGATAGGGAGAAACATCATTATTTTCTGTTGCATGGGGTCACCCATCGATGGGGTCAGCTTTTGTTGTATGAACATGGTAGCACCCATTAGTACGGGAAAAACATAATAGGGGTCGGCAACGGAAAGGTCAGTGATCCAGGCCATAAATGGAGCGCCACGAAGTTCGATGGAAAAAAACAGTGCGTGATAAAGAGCGATGAATACTGGAATTTGCAACAGCATTGGCAGACAACCACCAACCGGGTTTACCTTGTGCTTTTTGTACAATTCCATCATTTCTTCATTCATTTTTTTCCGGTCATCTTTATTCCTCTCCTGAATAACTTTGACATAGGGCTGAACCTTCTGCATTCCCTTCATGGACTTAAAACTTTTATGGGTCAATGGAAAAAACAGTAGCTTGATGCAACAAGTCATGAAAATGATAGACCAGCCATAGTTGTTGGTGACCCCATAGAAAAAGGCTAGAACTTTGAGGAGCGGTTTGACGAGAAACGCGAATTTATTACCGAACCAGCCGTAATCAATCATCCTTACCAAGTGATGCTTTTTGTCTTCTAGGATTTCCAGTTCTTTAGTTCCTGCATAAAACATATATTTTGCATTGGCAGAGGATTGAACGGATTCGAATCCCAATCCAACATATGCCTGATCTTTTTCTTTGAAGACCAGGCCGGTTTTGGTGCCATCCAGAGGAATAAGTGCTGAACCAAAGTATTTATTCTGGAAGGCAGCCCATTGAACATCTCCTCTGAAATAGGTGGTTTGATGAATGTCCTCAGGAGGATTCTCGGTACGCTCATTATTGGCGAATATGGTTGCGCCGGAAAAGACGATGTAATCCGTTTGCGAGGATATGTTTCCTCCCATGCCGGGTCCCAAAACAACCTGATATTGTAGATTTTTGGCGGCCAAGGGTGTGGCAGTGATTTGTGTGCTCATTTCCACCATGAAGTCGTTGTAGTGGAAGACGTAGGTCCGAACGACTTGTAATCCAGACGAGTGGTTTAAAGTCAGGGTCAGTCGTCCCTCGGGAATGCTTTCGTCCAAAACGATGGAAGTCGTCGAAGGCTCGTAATGCGCGTATTGCAAAATCGCCGAAATTTCCGGGTCGTTAGCCTGTAGAGACAATGCTGGTGTCAAGTTATCAGGATTCATTATCAAGTCGATAATTTCCCCAGCATCATTCCTGTATTTGGGCAATTGCAGTTGTTTCAAAACTCCGCCACGATTACTGATTACGAAAAGGGCTGGACCTGTAGAAACTTGAATGAGAACTTCTTCCCCCGGAAAGGGATTAACGGCAGGAGCNNNNTTTCTTTCACAGGCGTAGGACCCTGAATTTGTGCCAGAAAATAACCCCAGGCTACGAATACTCCCAAGGAGAGTACAAAGGCGAGTAATAATCTATTTTCCAAGTTGAATCTCCCATTCCAGCCAAAATCTGTTTTGTTGAGTCTTTATTTATTTCAACGGATCCGCCCCACCATCGTGATAGGGATGACATTTAAAAAGTCTGCAAATGATAAGCCCTATTGCTTTGACAAGAGAGTACCGATGTAAAGCCTGGGCAGCATATTCCGAACAACTAGGGTGAAACCGACAAGCAGGCAAAAACAGTGGCGAAATCCACCGTTGATAGCCACGAATTATTTTAAGGATCACCTGGTTTAGCATGAGAGGCTGGATTGCTTGGGTGTTTGGTCCTATTTGGGGGTTTACCTCTCGGTTAGAAGGGCGGATGAAAGTTTTTTTTCAATCGCCCGGTGGGGAAGTCTGACCATATCTTTCCCTGATACTATAACGATATCCAAAGAGGGTCCTATACGATGTTTAATTTGGCGAAAAATCTCACGTATTCTTCGTTTTACTTTGTTTCGGGCCACCGCATTTCCAATTTTTTTTGAAGCGATGATTCCCAACCTCTTTCTGCCTAGTTCATTAGGAATGGAAAAGATAATGCATATTCTTTCCACCCGTTTTTTTCTCCCTTCATCCATGACCTTTTTAAATTCGGGCCGTTTGGTCAGGCGTTCGGTTTTTTTGAAAGAGAAATCCTCCATCCACTCGGCGTGAGGCCAGAGAGCAATGACTCATAAAGCTACCAAAGCTCTTTGTCCACAAAATAAGGAAATTATAATTTATACCCCTCCGGAGCATGAAGGCTAACGTGAAATCCCACATCTGGAGAGCTTCTTTACAATCAGACAGTTAAGCGTTTTCTACCTTTTCGCCGACGGTTTGCCAACACGCGTCTTCCACCTACGGTCGAACTCCGTTTTCGGAAGCCATGTACACGTTTTCTTTTGATGTTACTGGGTTGAAAAGTTCTTTTCATGAATCTGTCCTAAATATAGTTCCTGAAAAATCCACCTTACTGCTACCAAATCAAATGGTTAGGCAAGCTGAGGAATTGTGAAATGATTGAGAGGATTATTTCATCGGTGGGAGCGCATGTCAAGGGCTAATCCCTTTCTTTCAAGGTCATTGGGGTCATCGGTGATTATTTTTAAATCATACCCTGAGGCAATACTAAGTTGTTCAGCCTCTGTAGGTGGTGACGAATAACCGTCTAATAAATATCAATTTGTTTCAGTTCAATTAAAATTCCTGCTTTTTCAAGATTTCACGATTTAGGGAGCGAGTTGAAAGTTAACGGTAGAGCAGGTTACAAACGGGTTTTGTTATTACTAATCAAATATCAGGCGAGGTTCTATTAGGAAGAAATTGATTTCAAAGGTTATACGTTTTTCTTGATTTTTTGCTAGGGAGTGTATGAAGCCCAGCCCGCTTGGGGAAATAAAAATGGGGTTTGATTCAAACCCTCTTATCATCCAGGCTGAATTTTTAGAAACCTTTTCTTACCGACCTTGATGAGGTATTCCTTATTTCCTGATAATTTTTGATGAACATCAGAAATTTTCCCCCCATTGATTGTTACAGACCCTTGCTGGATCAGGCGGCGAGCGGCTGAAGTACTGTCAGTTAGTTTGTGGTCTCTCAGAATATTGCAAATTCCTCGTAGTTCATCTCCCCAACCTTTTACCACTGGAATTTCATCAGGCAGGTTCTTTTTTTTGAATACATTTTCAAACTCGGTCATGGCAGTTTCTGCAAGTTTAGGAGAATGGTAACGTGCTACGATTTCTTTTGCTAAATCTATCTTGGCATTTTTAGGGTTCAGAGTCCCAGATGCCGTCTGTTCTTTCATGGCCTCAAGTTCTGTTGCACCGACTTGGCTTAAAAGCTCATAGAAGCGCCACATCAAATCATCTGAAACGGACATAATTTTGCCGAACATATTATTTGGGGTATCAAAAACTCCGATACTGTTGCCAAGGCTCTTACTCATTTTTTGCACTCCATCGGTGCCCTCCAACAAAGGCATGGTAAGAACAACCTGAGGCTTATGTCCGTATGCACGTTGTAGATCTCGGCCAACGAGGAGATTGAATTTCTGGTCTGTACCGCCTAATTCAATATCAGCTTTTAAAGCTACCGAGTCGTAACCCTGGATCAAGGGATACATCAATTCGTGAATGGAAACCGGAAGGTTTTTGGCAAGACGTTTTTGAAAATCATCCCGTTCCAGCATGCGGGCAACGGTATATTGCGCCGCGAGCTCAATCATTTCTACCGAAGAAAACTTATTCATCCATTCGCTGTTGTAGGCGACGGTGGTTTTGTCTTTATCCAGAATTTTATAAACTTGTTGTAGATAGGTTTTGGCATTTTTTTTGACTTCATCTGGGGTAAGGTTTTTACGGGTTTCGGATCGGCCGGTTGGGTCGCCGATCATTCCCGTGAAGTCACCGATCAGAAAAATGACCTCATGACCCAACTCCTGAAATTGCCTCATCTTGTGCAGAAGAACTGTGTGCCCAAGATGCAAATCAGGAGCCGTAGGATCAAATCCCGCTTTCACTCTCAATGGTCTTCCTAAGGCAAGCAGGTCTTCAAGGTTCTGCTCGCTGATGATTTCGGAGGTGCCCCTGCGAATAGTTTTTAGTTGTTCCTGAACAGAAAGCATGTAGCAAAAAACCAGAGTAAATAATTAAAAGGTTGCTAAAACAAATAGAAAAAATTCTGAGCTTGCGTTATCTTACTGGCAGCAGTTCTATCGCCCATACAGGTTTTTGTGAGGGGGCAAGAATTTATCAAGCCGAGACAGTTTCTTGTAAGCTTTAGAGAGTTATTGCAAGTATGGTCCCACGCCTAGTGGAAGGAAGCTAGCATACCGCAAAGGAATCTGCAACTGCAGCAACCAATGAACAAAATGATCTTACATTAAAAATGGAAAACGAAAGCTCTCAATCAATCCAGACGGAAGCCCTCGGTCTCCGAGCTAGGAAATTTGCTCATGCAGGTTATGGGTTTCTTGGCTTGAATATCGTTTACTTGGCTATTGCCATGTATTTTATTCCTCCATTCAATCTGGGGTTGACAACAATCCTTTCTCTTTTCGCTTTTGTACTTCTTTTGGGTGTGCTGACCTATTATTTACTTAAGGAAAAGAAAAGGCTGGCCCAGGTTCTAGCTGTCATTTTTGGGCTCCGGTTCCTAAATTCGGTTTATTCTTTGACGGATGTAAGCACTTTTCAGGCTGTGCCCTACCTCCTTCCTGGTATTGTGGCCACATTTTATCTTCTAGGACGGGCAGCGTGGGATTGGCCGTGAACCTGGGCGTAGGATTGACTTAATCGGTTGAAACCCCTTTATACCCCTGCTATAAAGAAATTTTTCGAACTCAATTTGACAAAGATGTGAGGAGCCCTTTTGTGCTTTCCCCTTTTATAAAATCTACTGACCAACTGCCTTTAGTTACTGATGTAGGGAGAGAGTTTCTTGGTCTAGGCCATACTAAATCTCCGGAGTTGGCTCACAGAGTTCAATCCTTGTTCCAGCTTTTGAATGGAAAAATTGGGTTTCCCGACACAGAATTGGGCCAACAAAATCAGGCAATATTTAACCTGCTTGTCCGTATGGTTTACCCTGAGGTAGTAATAGATCTTGCAGACTTGATATATGTTCAGCACGAGCGTCCTGCGGTTTTTTTGAATCTTGATCACATTCAGATCAATATACGTAAAGATCGCACCGTTTTGTCTCAACCCATGGAACAGGTGAATGAAAAGTTTATCTTCCTGTTTAGTGAGCTTGCCAGCCTGATTAAGAATGATCCCATACTAAACAATGATCCGGAATGGATCAGCTTGCTTAGTGAAAGTTATAGTTTTTATTTGTCGCAGACCCATAACTTCCCATGGGATAACCCAATGGAGTTAGTTCCGCATGATTTAAACGCTTCCCTGATGGATGTAGCAACAGGGCTGGCAGGGTTTCGCTTGATTCATGATTGGCCTAAAGACTTCCCTAAGCTGATTCTGACTGACAACATGCCATTTATCATCGAAGGTCTAAACCATTTCGTAAAACTTTCTGGTAAGAGCAATATCGAAATTTTAAATATTGATTTTCCCGCGGGCCCGGTCGACAAACTTTATGGCTGTATTCTTGCCAACAAGTTTTTGCATCATTTGCAAAGAACGGAACGTCAGCAATTTTTGCGCTGGGCTCATGCGGCGCTGGAGCGGGAAGGCTCGCTGTTGATCCTTGATACGGACTTGGAATGCCAGATTTTACAGCATGCTAGAAATCCGGAGTATCGAAAAAAATTGACCCATGGATATATTGAAACATTGATAGAGATTGAAGCAAATTTTTGCGAAACTCTGATTCAGGATGTCCGCCAAACAGGATTTGATGTTGCGCATTTTGATTTTCACGAATACGAAGATGAAACGGATGCCTATAGCCAGTTTCCGGGAGAAAACCTGTCGATAAAATTCGTGGGTTTAGAAATTGTAGCCCGGCGAGCTGCTGAGGGTGATAAACAATAACCTTTGCTAGCTTGCAAAGAGTTGTATCGAATCAATATGATTTTGCTAGTTCTCCCACATGGAAGTGGAAGCTAAGTGGTCATTTACGTTTTATGAAGAACGTGGTGGTCCATTATGCAGAGACAACTATTTTTAGCCAAAGGTAGTTATTACCTATCAACCCCAGCGGCTTGCCGGAGGAGATTTTGTAGGGTTTTCCATTCGCTCAGGATAGCGGTGTTGGCTTTATTTTCCATTTTTCGATAAAGCTTAATGACTTTTTTTCCTGTAGGGGTCAACCTTGCGCCCCCTCCTCCCTTTCCACCCGTAACACTGGCGACCAGAGGCTCTTTAAAACATTGATTCATGATGTCCACCATGTTCCAAGCACGTCGGTAGCTAAGATGCCTTTCTCGTGCGGCTTGCGAGATAGATCCTTCCTTATCAATCGATTCCAGTAAATCGACTTTTCCTGGCCCAAGAGCTATTAAATCTTCAGAAAGTATTCGTAAGCGGGATCGGCATTGGGCTGAAATTTTTTTCACTGCCAAGTTGCACCATCCTTACTTTTTAAGACGCACGAGACCCAGAACATTAGGGATTGGGTGCGAAAAAGTATTTTTGTTATGTTCCCTGGATCCTGTGGAATAACTACCGGTGAATTCGTGTTCTTCTTTTCCTGTGTTGATATATAGCTGGGCATCTGCTCCTCCTTCCACGTACATAGTTTGTTTCAGCCCAATAGGAAGCTCCAGAAGCATATCTATCAAATCATGCGAACTATAAGGGGATCGAACATGAATAAACAAAATTCGACCCTGATGGTCCATCCCAATAGCGGCAATGCTCCATATGTTCTTTTGTTGTTCCCACATGTTTTCTCTATGGCAGGAGATCATGCGAATGCTCTGGACTAGCGTGTCGTACTGTTTCCGGAGGCTTTGAAAATCATCACAATCCCGATCAATGATCCGTACTGAGATTGAATTTTTTTTAATTGGATTGAAAGCGAGAAAAGTTTTGTCTTTGGAAACCCAGGTGTTGTTTGTGTGTTGTCCATTTTTCATGTAAGAGACACTGGACATCATATTTTTTTGATACATACTTGCATTGATGGCAGCAACAAGACCATTCTTTTTAACCCAATTTTTAACTGACAAACGTTTACCTTGGTCTTCGGATGATGCGTTTAACAACCGCAATCCAAAGGAAGCGATATCGGCCCTTAAAATGCGGATTAACGAGTCACCAACAATGGATTTTTCAAGGTTTCTCCAAATAGAAGATTCTGTGGAATTCGCTTGGCAGATTTTGAGACTGTTTACAAGTGAAATGGCACATAGAAAAATGAGTAATAAAAAGTATTGGAAATATTTCACGATTCTGGCTCCGGTGAAAATGAAATACTGATTTAAGATTTGATCACCGATCACCCTTTTCCTGAAAAAAGGTTGAAAGGCAGGCCCGTAAACTGGAGATTATAACTTTCCTTTTCAGGATTGTCGCAAAAATTATTTTGCTTAGGCGGTCCCATTCAAATTACAAAAGTAGCTGAATTAATTGCTTTAATTGTGATTCCATGAAAAGGTTTAATTGATTTTATCGGTATTTTCATCCATTATATAAAATGTGGTATCTCTTGGAGTTTGTCTTATGGCTGTGCTTAGGGACATTGTAGTTGCCTGGGGCAATAGCATTTTTGTGGACCATGAGTTTTATGTGGGATGCTAATTTTATTTGAAAATTTGTCGGTCTAATTATCGACTGATTGGTTTTTATTTTTCGTCAAATAGTATTATATTAATTAACAGTTCATTTTTTTTTAAGAGGAGTTGAGAGGTTTATGAAGATCTTTTCTCGAATCATGGCATTATTGGTATTGGTTTTTTTTGCAGGGTGTGCAGCTCAGGCAGGCGGCGGTAGTAGCAGTGCGGTTTCTAGTTCTGACAAAGCTTTAGCTATTACCCAGCCGGCTACTTTGAGTAATGTCAACAGCCCGTTAAAAGTTTGCATGGCAACCAATGGCTACACCGTTGAACCGGCTAAAAAGGGTGTAAACCAGATATTCCTGGAGATTTAAGCAAACCAGTAGCTAAGGATGACACTCATATTCACATGGGCGACGGTTCTAAATGTAAAACCATTAATTTGACAAAAGGTCAGCATACCATTACGGCTCTTTTTGCCCAGGGTAATCATGTTCCCTTTAACCCCGTGGTTACCGATTCCGTAACTGTTCGTGTGGTGCAAGTAAATTAATTGTAGTCCGGGCAACTGGATTATACAGAATATTCCACCTCCGATTTGGGGGTGGAATTTTTTTTGATCTTTTTTAATCTTATTTTGTGTGAGCGATCAAAGAATTTTATTTCACAGTTCCTTACGGAAGGCTTATGACAGACTTAGTTAAAACGCCAGTATTTGCAAATGATAACTTGATCAATTTGTATCACCTGAACGAGTTGTATCAGAATATCGCCACTGAGGTTTCCCGGCGCTTGCGAGAAGGTCTTCATATTGACGTTCCCATAACCTCTGGGATTTGGGGAGGTACCTATCTAATTGCGCGCCCTAACGGCTTAGCAAAAAGGCGCATCTGGAGGCTGTATTGCATCGTAAATCTTCCGCAAAATACACCTTTGGACAAACATACAAACATGGAGAAGTTGGTCTCTCATTACTGCGATGTATTTCAGGAGGCGTTTGCGCCGGATTTAGATTTGAAACTGGAAATGTGGGGCGGACGTCTTCCTTTCAGCAACTCTGCCAGACCCAGTCAGACTTTGCATATGGAAGATTCTACTGAAACGGTGAGGTGGCTGAGGGTGTTCTTTGTTTGGAATCATGTTTCCTGGGAAGAGTCGATCGTTTGCGATTTGGTAAGGATCATCAAGGAATACAAAGAATTTTTTGATTTAAAAAAAGGTCCCGTAGTCAAAGATCCAAAAGAAGTTAAATACCTGCTCCAGGACATCATAATAATTTACCGTACATTGAAAAATGCTTGCAGTGAAGAGTTTCGGGAACATGCCGACCCGATCATCGAGAAAATGATGGGAAAGTTTTTGAGTGGTCTGCATGATTCAGGGGAAATCGTGGAACTTTATGAGATGGTGTTTAAAAACGCGTTGATTTATGGTTTCGAGGAATGTTTGGAAGTGCCCTTCATGAAAGCTGGTCTCAATATCCAGAATATGGAAGAATGGCCGGTTGAAAAAATCAACTGGGTGCCCGATGAGTTAAAAGAAAAACTTATTCCTCCCATTCAGCAAATATTTTCCGGATTCAAAACGGAGTTGGACAAGGAGAAAGTCCTGTGATCCAGGAGAATGATTCAGGTCTTTAAAGCCGCAACAAACTCTTCAAGGCTTTCAAAGGTCAGTTCCGCCCCATCAAAATCTATATTACGATTCAGTGGGTTTCGCAGAATGATGCAAGGCATTCCCGCTTCCTTGGCTGCATGGAGCCCCTTTAGCGCATCTTCCAGTACAAAGCATTCATCAGGTGCACAACCCAGGTTTTTAGCGGCGTTTAAAAAAATATCTGGATGGGGTTTCTCTCTGGCGGCAGACTCCTTACCCAGAATTACCGGAAATAGGTTTGATGCACCGGCATTTTCAAGAATATAACGAATGTCCTTGGCCCAGGATCCTGAGGCAATGGCCAGTTTGTGTTCGGTCGACAGGATTTTTACCATGCTTCTCGCCAAGGGAAATAATTTGATTTCCCCACTTTGGCAAAATCGGGAATAGACTTCGAACTTTTGCTTTCTCAGGTCAACAGGATCCACATCCAGTTTAAGATTATGGCGTTCAATTTCTCCTGCGATGCCTTTTCCTTTTGAGGTCCCGCTCAAAAACTTCGTTATAAGCCCGGTAATGGAAAGGTTCTGAATCAGCCAGTAATCCATCGAAGTCGAAGATGGCAGCTTTATATTTGGAAAGAAAGGAGAGTAATTTGTTTGTTAAGGAGGAGGAGTTTGTCATTATAGGTTATTCGAGAATTTTTCCGAACCGCTCAAACCGAACCCAGTTTTCAATACGATTCCAGGACCAATAAATCATGAGTGCTTTGCCTCGGATTTTTTCAACATTCAAAAATCCCCAATAGCGACTGTCCTGGCTATTTTCCCGATTATCACCCATAACAAAGACATAGCCATCAGGAACCAGGACCGGGCCAAAATCATCTCTGGGGACCAAGGAGCTGTCTGAGGCCGGCTCGGTATGGCGGGCGTGAGAATCCTCAAGAAGCTTGCCATTAACATAAATTTTCTGCCTACGCACTTCCAACAAATCTCCTGGCAACCCGATCACACGTTTTATAAAATCCCGTCTTTCATCCCTAGGGAATTTAAAAACGATGATGTCTTCTCTTTCAGGAACTGTAGGGAACAAAATGATGTCGTCAAAAAGTTTTATGTTGAGGAAAGGGATTTCGTTTGGGATATGCGTGCCATAAGAAAACTTGGAAACCAGAATATGATCCCCGATAAGGAGCGTGTTCTTCATGGAACCCGAAGGAATTTTAAATGCTTGGACGATGAAGGTACGAATCAATAAGGCCAGAAGCAAGGCGATAAGGATCGCCTCGGTATACTCGCGGGCAATGCTTTTTTTTGGGGCTATAGTTACCTCTTTGTAATTGCTGTTATTAGTCATCAGTCCTCAATATAGCGAGAAAGGCTTCCTGGGGGATTTCTACACTACCGACCCGTTTCATTTTTTTCTTACCTTCTTTTTGTTTTTCCAGCAGCTTCCGTTTGCGGGTGATATCTCCCCCATAGCATTTTGCCAACACGTTTTTCCTGAGTGCCTTGATTGTTTCGCGTGCGATGACCTTACTGCCTATTGCTGCTTGGATCGCCACTTCAAACATTTGGCGGGGTATTTGCTCTTTGAGTTTTTTGGCCAGGTTACGACCTTGATGGAACACTTTATCCTTATGTGCAATTAAAGATAATGCATCAACCAACTCTCCATTCAAAAGAATGTCCAACTTTACCAGATTAGATCTCCTAAAGTCTATAAATTCATAGTCGAAGGAAGCGTAACCTTTAGTTCCTGATTTAAGGCGGTCATAAAAATTCAGAACAATTTCGTTAAACGGTAGCTCATATTCCAACTGTACGGTTTGAGGGTTCATGTACTCCATCTTTTTCTGGACTCCCCTGCGGTCGCGGACTAATGCCATCACGACTCCGATATATTCTTCTGGAACGATAATGGTTCCTAAGACGTAAGGTTCTTCTAGGTGGTCGATATTTTTTTGTTCTTTAAGTTTTGTCGGGTTATCAATCATCATCGTATTTCCATCAGTGGTGATAATTTTGTAAATGACAGTGGGAGCGGTGGTAAGAAGATCCACTTTATATTCACGCTCAATACGTTCACGCACAATTTCCATATGAAGTAACCCCAGAAACCCGCACCGGAATCCGAATCCCAGGGCTGTAGAAGTTTCTGCTTCGTAAGAAAATGAGGCGTCATTCAATGTTAATTTTTTCAATGCATCGCGTAAATCTTCATAGTCCTCACCGCTGATAGGATACAATCCGCTGAAAACCATGGGTTTGACTTCCTTGTATCCGGCCAAGGGTTGTTCGCAAGGCCTGTCAAAGTGGGTGATAGTATCTCCCACCTTGGTCTGATCCAATTCTTTGATATTGGCGACCAGATAGCCCACCTCTCCAGTATTAAGCACTGGACTTTTTACCTCGCGTGGATTGAACGTGCCCAGTTCCTCGACAATAAATCGGTTTCCCGTTGCTACCATCATAATTTCTTCGCCTACCTTCAGGACTCCATGCTGAACCTTGACAAGAACCACAACTCCGCGGTATGCGTCATACCATGCATCGAAGAGTAAAGCCTGGAGTTTTTTGGATGAATCGCCAGTTGGAGAGGGAATCTGTCGAACTACAGCTTCCATCAGGTCATGTATTCCAAGTCCTTGTTTGGCACTTACCAGGACTGCTCCGTTGGATTCAATCTGGAGAACATCTTCCAATTGTTCTTTTATGAAATCAGGGTTAGCGCTGGGAAGGTCAATTTTATTGATTACGGGTATGACTGCTAGATCATGTTGCATCGCTAGGTTGAGATTGGCGATCGTTTGAGCTTGAATACCTTGTGTTGCGTCAATAACCAGCAAAACTCCTTCACAGGCAGCTAGACTGCGAGATACTTCATAGGTGAAATCCACATGACCGGGTGTATCGATCATGTTGAAGATATAATCCTGTCCATCATTTGAGCGGTGCTTCAGGTGAACCGTTTGAGCTTTGATAGTAATTCCACGCTCACGCTCTAAATCCATATTGTCTAAAACCTGTTCTTTCATTTCCCTTTGAGGAATTGCTGAGGTAGCTATAATCAACTTGTCTGCAAGGGTGGATTTGCCGTGATCGATATGGGCAATAATAGAAAAGTTTCTTAATCGGTTCTGACGCATAATTTAATAACTATCCAAAAAGCATTTTTAATCTGTAGTAGATTGTATGCTGAGTTTTTCTTTTAATCGTTTGGAAAACTGTTCGGAGCCGGTAGTTTTTCCTACACAACGAAATAGGGAACAACTATCAGTGCGTGGGTGAAGGCCGCGCCACTTTCTCAGTATGAGCCGTGGAAGAAGCCTCAATGTGGTTTGCCTCAACGGGCAGGGATTCTTTATGCTCCTGTATATACTTCCACCATTCATCAAACCTGTTTTTCATGACATCATAATCTTTAGCGTTGTCAATATCAAGAGCTGCCCCCGGGTAGGGAACCTCTAAAGTCTTAAAACGGGTTTTCATAATGGTGCCGATTATTTTTTCCAGTTCTTTTCTGGGGTTCAAATTACGAAAATGATCAACTAGAAAATCGAGCCCCAGCTTGGAAAAAAACAGACATAGTTGTAGTCCGATATAGGTTTTATAATGCCGGGTCTTTTCTTTTCCGAAAAGCGAAAAACCTAAAAGAATCAGGTTTTTGAGATTTCTTTGGTAGCGATACTGGTACATTTTTTGGATATATTCGCGGTTTTCGATGCGCAGAGGTTTGACCATGTGTAGATTGTTAATACGGAAACTGGCTTCTTTTAAGTGGATGTAAGCCATTTTTATTCCCGCTATCTTTTTTTGTGGATAAAAATATTTCAGTTTTTCACTCGAAACCAGTCCCAAAACATGATCGTATTTTTCCATGTCCGCGTGAGATATAAAATACTCCACTTCCTGCGGGGTCATCATCGGAGCATCGCAGGGCACGACGAGAACTGCCCTGTCGCGGTGAGGTTCAGTGTTCTGGACCTCACCGTTTCCATCCTTCAAGGACTGGAGGAAAGTATGCCAGATATTTTCATAAAGAGTGGTTTTCTGTTCAACAATGTGAATGCGTTTGGGAGACTTTAAATCGACGCGCCCCGAAAGAAATACCTGACCTAGAGCCTCCTTTGGTCCCACGACATAAATATCCTGAATGAATTCCACCTGCTGCAGAGTTTTAATGATGTAATGGATTAGACACTTGCCATTAATTGTCAAGAAGGCTTTGTTTTGATGATAAACCTTGTAGCTGGACTTTCCTTCTCCCGCCAATAGAATAGCATCATATTTCATTTGATCATTCATTGAACTCATGCAAAAAGAATCCTCTCTATTTTGAACTGATTATAGTATCTTGCGCTTAACAATGAAATTGGTTATGCACGGAACTTACTTTCTCTCTCTAAAATACCAGATTTCCTGAACATGTCGACTTCTTCCAACTTAAAAGTAACTCCATTGATCGATGTTCATAAAGAATTTAGGGGCAAACTAGTTCCTTTCGCCGGGTGGAAGATGCCCATTCAGTTTCAAGGGGTAATTCCGGAGCATCAATGTGTCCGCGATGGTGTGGGCATCTTCGATGTCAGCCATATGGGCGAGATTGAAATCCGTGGTCCTTCTGCTAAGAGTCTGGTTCAGAAGTTGATGACAAATGATATTGATTCAATGCAGGACAATCAGGTCCTCTACACCTTGATGTGTCTGGAGACAGGGGGTGTAGTGGATGATTTGCTGGTGCACCGTTTTTCTGAAGATCATTATTTTCTTTGTGTGAATGCTTCGAACACAGAAAAAGATTTTCAGTGGATTTTGAAGAATTCAGATTCTTATGATGTGGCGATTCTTAATACCAGTTCAGTGACCGCACAATTTGCAGTGCAGGGAAAAAATTCTGAGGCGTTGTTACAAAAATTATGCGCAACCCAGTTAAATGAGATCAAATACTACCACTTTGAAAAAGTAAAAATACATAATTTTGAAAGTATCATTGCGCGGACCGGATACACTGGTGAAGATGGTTTTGAGATTTATATTGATGCCAGGCATGCCGAAACTGTTTTCCGGGCCATTATGGATACGGGCAAAGAATTTAATCTTCAACCCATTGGCTTGGGAGCCCGGGATACGTTGAGAATGGAAATGGGATATGCTCTATATGGCAATGAAATCAATGAACAATCTAAGCCCTTGGAGGCTGGGTTAGGTTGGGTAATTAAGCTAGGTAAAGAAGACTTTATAGGAAAAACCGAGCTTGAAAAACAAAAGAAGGCGGGGAATAAACGTAAGCTGGCAGGTATTCGTCTGTTGGATCGAGGAGTTCTGCGTCCGCATTACCAGATTTTGAAAAATGGGACTTCTGTTGGAGAACTGACAAGCGGAACTTTCTCTCCTTCCTTGAATACTGGCATAGGATTATGTTATGTATCCTCTGAATATGCGGAGCCTGGAAAGAAACTTGAAGTGAAGATCAGAAAGTTGAACGTTCCCGCTGAGTTGGTTAAACTACCATTTTTACCGACCCGTGTTAAAAAAAATTAACAGCTAAATTATCGGAGGCACCATGGAGGTCCCTAAAGACTTGTTGTATACGTTGGAACATGAATGGATACGCGTTAATGGTAAAAATGCTGTGATCGGTATTACCCAATTTGCGCAGGATCAGCTAGGCGATATTGTTTTTGTTGAACTTCCTGAAGTGGGAAGCCTGATCGAAAAGGAAAGTCCATTTGGGGTTGTGGAGTCGGTGAAAACCGTATCTGACCTTTTTGCTCCCGTGGGCGGTAAGATCACTAAGGTGAATAAGGAACTGGAGACCAACCCGGAAATCGTTAATAGTGAACCCTTTGGCGAGGGATGGATTGTTGAAATTGAACTGTCTGAGGCAAAAGACCTTGAATCTCTCCTCGATCCAGATGCCTACACCGAACAATGCGAAAAAGAGATGGAATAAAACCTTCCACTCCTTTCCCTTACATATTTACCACTGACTTATGCGGTATATCCCTCATACAGAACAGGACATCCGACAGATGCTTGCCGAAATTGGTGTTCAAAATGTTGATGAATTGTTCGACAGTATTCCCGACTCTTTAAGATTAGGTGACACCTTACTGGGTTTGCCTGAAAGTTTGTCTGAAAGCGATCTGACCCATTATCTAAAACGGCTTCAGAAAAAAAATGCCACAGCTGAAGATTTTTCAGTTTTTCTGGGTGCCGGGGCGTACCGCCATTTTTCTCCAATTTTGATTGATCATTTGATTTCACGTGGAGAATTTGCCACTAGTTATACTCCTTATCAACCTGAAGTCAGCCAAGGAACATTGCAGGCTATTTATGAGTTCCAGACTCTAATTTGTATGTTGACGGGGATGGAGATCGCCAACGCATCTATGTATGACGGTGCCTCAGCTCTTGCTGAAGCGGTGATGATGTCTAACCGGATCAACCGTCGCAAAGAATTTTTGATTTCTCAGGCGGTGCATCCCGAATATCGCAAAGTCACTAAAACCTATGCGCAGGGAAGTAATTTTAGCCTAAAGGAAATTCCTATTGATAGGAAAGGAAAAACAGACCTCTCTGTTGTTATCGAAAGCCTGACCGAAAACACTTCTGCCCTTGTCTTGCAATCGCCAAATTTTTTGGGAACAGTGGAAGAATATGCCACATTAAGAGAAGCACTGTCGAAAAATGGAACCTTACTAATTGTCGCCGTGGCGGAAGCTATGTCCTTAGGTATCCTGCAGGCACCAGGGGCGCATGGGGCTGATATCGTTGTAGGGGAGGGACAATCACTCGGCTTGCCAGTATCTTATGGCGGACCGTATGTCGGATTTTTTGCGACGCGAGAAATATTTTTAAGACAAATGCCGGGGCGCCTGGCTGGGGAGACGGTGGACCAGAATGGAAAACGGGCTTATGTCTTGACATTGTCCACCCGGGAACAGCATATTCGGCGTGAGCGAGCCACATCAAACATTTGTACCAACCAGGGGCTGTGCGCTCTGGCCACTGCCATTTTTATGTCCACTTTAGGAAAACAGGGTTTTAGAGAACTGGCTGTACTTAACCTGAGGAAAGCTGACTACTTAAAAAACCGGTTGGCCCATGTGCCTAATTTTAATATTCGCTTCTCTACCGACACGTTTAATGAATTTGTTCTTGAATGCCCACGGCCGGTCGAGGAAGTTTTAAATACTTTGAGGCAAGAGCACATTATTGGTGGCTATTCCTTAGAGTCCTATTACCCGAATTTAAAAAACTGTCTGCTAGTGTGTGTAACGGATTTGAATACCCGTGAGGAAATGGACCGCATGGTTGAAATACTCGAAGCTATGTAGTCAGTTGCTCCAGCAATTCTTCCGCCGGATAGGTCAGAATTTCTGCCAGGGTAGGATGGTAATGGGGTATCGTCGCTAGATCTTTTACCGTACCGCGAAAATGCATGAGAGTGATGATTTCGTGGATCAATTCTCCCGCTTCCGGACCCACGATATGACCTCCCAGCACTTCTCCTGAAAACGGATCGCAGAGTAGTTTCACGTGTCCGTGTGTTTCACCCAAGCACATCGACTTGCCATGATCGTCAAAAGAATGCGATGCTGCTAGGAAGGGGATATTGCCGTCTTTACATTCTTTTTCACTCAATCCCACGCTTGCAACGGCCGGGTCTGTAAACACCACTGAGGATTTGAGGCGATCATCGACCTCCTTTTCATTTTCAGGCTGCACAGCGTTATGGCCAGCCACTTCTCCCTGTTGAATGGCGATGTGGACCACTTCATGGATTCCATTTACATCACCGACGGCAAAAATATGAGGCCTGCTGGTTTTCATTTTGGCATCTACACTGATGTGGCCTTTTTGCGTTTCGACGCCTATAGTTTCAAGATTGAGGCCATCAATATTTGGCCTGCGTCCTAAGGCTTGAAGGATAACCTGAGCGCAAACACGTTTCTCCTTCCCCTCATGCTGGAAATAAACCGCGGAGCCATCCTGTTCTTTTTCAACTCTAAGGATATTTGTTCCTGTATAAAGTTCCATCCCCTCTAACCTGAAACGGTGCTCGACAGGCCGGGCCAGACCTTCATCACCTTTGGATAAAATGTGTGCGCTCCTTTGTAAGAGTGTTACTGTGACTCCGATGCGCAAAAAAAACTG
>LWDU01036193.1_pt1 | contig 28497 bp, 23 predicted proteins | sample 727161 | NCBI WGS metagenome assembly LWDU01 (sample SAMN04566230, study PRJNA314399) | hydrothermal vent metagenome | isolation source: deep sea hydrothermal plume seawater | place: Mexico: Gulf of California, Guaymas Basin | collected 2004-07-11
TTGTACTCGACAGGAGGCAGACAATCGTCGACCGCCCATTGGCACAGGTCCACGCAATGGGAACCCCATTCCAGAACGCCGCCACCGTTGAAAGCGCCGACGAAGCCGCCACCCTTCTCGAAGTTGAAACCGTCCAGCAGCTTCTTGTTGTATGGCCGCCACGCGGCTGGTCCCAGATACATGTCCCAGTCGACGTCGTCTTTTGCGGGTTCGGTTTCAGGTACCAGCCAGCCGCTCATCATGGCCTGCATTCCTGCCGGGTGAGCATAGACTTTCTTCAACTTGCCGAGTTTTCCTGTGCGTGCCAGTTCACAGGCGAACGCGAAATGCGGCAGGTTTCGTCGTTGAGTTCCGGCCTGAAACACTCGACCCGTGCGTCGCATTGTTTCCGCAAGAATCAGACTTTGAGAAATGTTTTTCGTGACGGGCTTCTCGCAGTACATGTCCTTGCCGGCTTTGGCGGCAGTCATCGCGGCGGTCGCATGCCAATTCGGTCCGGTGGCAATCAGCACGGCATCGATGTCACTGCGACCCAGCACGTCACGAAAGTCGCGGTACGTAACGCAGTCACCGTTGCCGTAATTGTCGTCGATGATTTTCTTGACTTCGCCCTGGCGTTTTTTCTTAATGTCGGCGACTGCGACGAACTGGACGTCCGGTTGTTGCAGAAAACAGCCCAGGTCGTAGCCTCCTCGGCGTCCGATACCGATACCCGCGACGACCACTCGCTCACTGGGAGCAACGGCGCCGTCACGGCCAAGGGCCGAGCTGGGAATAAACATCGGCGCCATCGCCGCTGCTCCGACTGCCGAAACAGTGCTCTGTAAAAATCGACGTCGAGGAAGTTGTGTGGCCTGATTCGACATGAATGCTCTCCTGCTTCTGGTGATCACCTAAACGCCTGGACACGGCCCGCACTGCAGACTTCTGTCCTTGGTATGCCAGCAGCATAGCCTCACGACATTCGCCTTGCCACGTACCGGCCGAAATGTCCGCACAAGGGGCCGTGTCCGCGACTCTGTGACAGTGTGTGCGGAGTCCGACGGACCCGCGCACAGCGGCTGTCGGCAAGCTGAGATAGCGCGACAGGGCTTTTTTGTGTTTTTTGTGGCATTGATGCTGTGTCCGTGGCTGGCGGGGCAAACAAGGATGGCCACAAAAAACGCGAAGAGACACAAAAAAGCAACGCGATGCCGAGGGCCAGCAAACTGGTTTTCAAGAGACCCGGTCTTTTCAAAAGACCGGGTCTCTTTGCAGGTTGATTCGTGGCGAATAGATTGTGTATCAGCAGAGGGGCAAGTCTTTTTCTGCGTTGATGATGGCGAGCGGGGTACGTCAGTGCCCTGATCATGGGCTGCCTTAGTTTATTCGGACGTTTTCCTTGCGTCACGAAGGCCTGCGTCGTGAATGGATCCCCGGTGACTTCCGTGTCGACCCTGCGAAAAGATCAGGGGACTTACGTCCCCCGCTCGCCTTGCGAGTCCTGAGTGGCACGTGTTGCGCAGTATCAGCAGTGTCGACGGACTTGACCCTGTCCTTTGCTCGGCGGGTCGTGTTAAGGTTTCTCATCCTGCTGTCGTCCCTGTACGATGCGTAATGCAGCCGTTTGTTCCACCGACGACGGGCAGCAGCCTTCGTTTTTCGATTCCATCGCAATGAATGCCCCCAATGTCAGCCAACAACCTGTCACGTCGTGATGCTCTGAAAAGTTCACTGGCGTTCGTGGGAGCCGCCGTCGTCCTGAATCGAAGCCAGCGAGCGAAGGGTTTTCTGCAGGGGAACGACCGCCCGCGCGTGGGTGCAATTGGTACCGGAAGCCGCTGGTGTCAGAAAGCGACCGGACTGAAGGGTGGGTATGGATCGGCACCGGACTTTCGGCGATATGGCGATTACGTTGCTGTCTGTGATGCCGATGCGTTCCGCCGAGAGCTCGCTACCGGTCTGGTCAAAGAGTGGACGGGCCATGTGCCCACAAGCCACCTGGATTATCGAGCCATTCTGGACAACAAAGACATCGATATTGTCCATATCTCAACGCCGGATCACTGGCACGCGAAGATCGCCATCGAAGCGATGCTGGCCGGCAAGGATGTCTATTGTGAAAAGCCGATGACACTGACGATTGCCGAGGGGCAACAGGTGTGTGAGGTCTGCCGACAGACGGGGCGGATCGTCCAGATTGGCACTCAGCAGCGCAGCAATGCGAACTTCATTCGGGCGATTGCGTTGATTCGAGCGGGCCGACTTGGCGACGTGACGAAAGCCACGGTCAGCATCGGCGGTGGTCCGACCAGTCCGGAGATTCCGCACGCCGACGCGCCGACGAGTCTGGATTGGAACCTGTGGCTGGGTCCCGCGCCGCTGGTCGACTTCCGTCATCTGCCGGGAGACAACGGAGAAACCAAAAGCTGGTCACGTTGTCACTACGAATTCCGTTGGTGGTACGAATACTCCGGTGGAAAGCTGACCGACTGGGGCGCGCATCACGTTGATATCGCAACCTGGGGCCTGGGCAAGACGGACACCGGACCGGTTTCCGTCGACCCTGTGATGGTGAAGCATCCCGTTCCGTTCAAGGACGGTTATCCGACAGACGATTCGCGATACAACACGGCGACCGAGTTTCTGATCAAGGCGGGTTTTTCGGACGGCAAAGAGATCGAGATTCGACACGACCGGGGAAATGGAATTCTGTTTGAAGGAACCGAAGGTCGCATCTCTGTGAATCGTGGACGACTGACGGGCAAGCCCGTTGAGGATCTGGAAGACAATCCGCTGCCGGATGGCGCTCTTGAAGAAGTGTATAAGAACCGTCCGCTGGTGGACCACTTCCGGAATTTCTTTGAGGCCGTTGTGGCTCGGAAAGAACCGATCTCGGATGTCTTCAGCCACCATCGCGCGCTGTCCACCTGTCATCTGGCAGGGATCGCTGCTCGACTGAATCGCAGGATTAAATGGGATCCAAAAGCAGAGCAGATTATTGACGATGAACAGGCACAAAGCTTCGTCAGTCGTGAAGCACGAAAAGGCTTTGAAATCGACGTGTAGATTCTGAGCTCGTCACATGCCGCAGTCTTTTCAAAGCACAAAGCGGCTGAGGTCTTCGTCTTTGCGGATGTCGTCCAGCTTGCCATTCACGTAGGCTTCGTCAACAACGACCGTCTTGTGTCCGCATTCGGGAGCTTCGTAGCTGACGTCTTCCAGCAGGCGTTCCATGATCGTCTGCAGACGCCGAGCTCCAATGTTCTGAGTCGTTTGATTCACAAAGAAGGCGATTTCGGCTATCGCATGCAGTCCGTCGTCCGTGTACTCAACCGTGATTCCATCAACGGCCAGTAATTCGACGTACTGCCGAGTGATGGAACCGGAGGGTTCGGTCAGAATACGAACGAAATCTTCTTTGGTCAGATCGCTCAGTTCCACACGAATGGGAAAACGTCCCTGCAGTTCGGGCATCAGGTCCGACGGTCTGGACCGATGAAACGCGCCGGCAGCGATGAACATGATTTTCTCGGTGGAAACCGATCCGTACCGTGTCTGAACGGTTGTTCCTTCGACAATGGGCAGCAGATCGCGCTGGACTCCCTGGCGACTGACGTCCGCAGACTTGCTGCCTTCGCCGCTGCTGCAGACTTTGTCGATCTCGTCGATGAAGACGATGCCGGTTTCTTCGGCGCGATGGATGGCTTCTTCCTGAATGCTGTCCTTGTCGAGTAAGGATTCCACTTCCTGCTCATGCAGGACTCGCCGAGCATTGGCCACGGTAAGTCTTCGTGACGTATTCTGTTTGGGCATCATTTTGTCCAGCATGCCCTGCAGATCCATATCCATCTGCTCCATGCCGCCCATGTTTGTGAGGACCTGCACGGGCGAGTTTCGTTGTTCCGTGGACAGTTCGACCATGCGGTCTTCCAGCTTGCCGTCTCGCAGCATGTCTCGAAACTTTTCGACGGTCCGTAGGTGTTTGGACTGCTGCGATTCCGCGTCTTTATCATTTTCGTCAGTCGACGAAAGCGATGATGACGGTTCGAAGGGAACCAGAAGTTCCAGCAGACGATCTTCGACGCCACGTTTGGCTTCCTCTTCAATGTCAGCTCGCTTGGCCGTACGGACGAGTCCGATGGCGGCTTCGACAAGGTCTCGGATCACACTTTCCACGTCGCGACCGTAATAGCCGACTTCTGTGTACTTGGTCGCTTCGACCTTGACGAACGGAGCACTTGTCAGCTTGGCCAGTCGCCGTGTAATTTCGGTCTTACCGACTCCCGTGGGACCAATCATCAGGATGTTGCGCGGGGTGACTTCCTTGCGCATCTCGTCAGAAAGATTCTGCCAGCGCCAGCGATTCCTGAGGGCTACGGCGACCGCTCGTTTGGCGCTGTCCTGTCCAACGATGTGTTCGCTGAGTTTTTCGACGACCTGATGAGGTGTCAACGGGGTTGTGTTTTCTGACATGTTTTCGGTTGGTGTGGAGTTGTCGTTTATTGAAAGTACAATGTTGGTTTGGCACGCATTTTTTGTATTGCCCAACCAGAGCCGGGCAATCGATTCAGAGCGTCACTTGAATCTGGTTGTGTGATCCCCGCAGTGGATTTGAGGGCGTCCCTGAAACAGCAACGTGGCCGCATTTCGGACGACAGATTCAGCGGCTTACTCTAGACTCACGTCGACGATTCCAATTCCTCGACGATGACGTTGTTGTTGGTGTAGATGTCGATTTCTGCAGCCACCGCCAGTGACTCACGAACGATCTGTTCTGCGGAAAGATCGGAATGCTTCACCAACGCTTTGGCGGCAGACGTCGCGTAAGGACCGCCGGATCCGATGCCGACGACTCCATCGGTTGGCTGAACCACGTCGCCCTGCCCCGTCAGCAGCAATGAAAGCTCTGCATCGGCGACGATCATCATGGCTTCCAGTTTTCGAAGTGCCCTGTCCGTACGCCAGTCACGAGCCAGTTCGGTGGCCGCGCGAGCGATGTTACCGGGATAGTCCTTCACCTTCTCTTCAAACCGCTCCATCAGAGCAAAGGCATCGGCCGTGGATCCGGCAAAGCCGACCAGTACCTTGCCATCCAGCATTCGTCGAAGCTTCTTCGTGTCCGACTTCATGATTGTGTTGCCGTACGTGACCTGTCCGTCGGCCCCCAGGACAATCCGGCCCTGATGACGCACGGCCAGAACGGTGGTGGATCTCCAGCGAGGTTTATCAGCAGCGATATTTGGCATTTTGGGTGTTGCGTTGAGGTGACAGCGTTTTACGCTGATTTGTGGCCGTGAAGACGCTTTTTAATAGCAGTTTCGTTACTCCCACGAGCCAGTATCGTCCACGACAATACGTAAACTGTTCCAGCGCATGTAAAGAACGGACTTTTATCAGGTAGACCCTGAGAGCTCAAACTGTTGTTGAGATCGTTCTTCGAAGTGCGGGCAATCACACCGTCATTCGTCCCGATTTACTCTTCAGCGGTCGCCGGAATCACGGCGACACATTCGATTTCAAATCGTAATGAATCCGGCAGGCAGCGAGTAATCGTGGTTCGGGCCGGAAAGGGGGCCGAAAAACAGTCTTTGTACAGTTCGTTGAATGCCGCCAGATCTTCGTCGTCTCGAACATAGTTTCGCGTCTGAACGACGTGGGACAGGTCACATCCGGCGGCGACCAACACGGATTTCATGTTTTCCATGGACCGACGGAACTCACCTGCAAAGGAATCGGAAACGATCCTGCCGGACGCGTCCACGGATGCCTGACCGGACACGAACACCAGATTGCCGACGACGACGCACGGGCTGAAGGGCAGATGCGATGTCGGCGTGTCACTTTTCTGCGGATAACGGACGATGGGGGGCTTCATGAGGCGGACTTCCGGTTTGATGATTCTGGCCGATACGGATGGAGTGGCTGCGTTCACGAGTCGGTGAGACTCAGGGAAACCTGCCGGGTTGGGTCATACCGAGCTGGCCGACGGCGTTCAAGATGGTGCATGGAGCAACGTGACGTTTTTCCCGATCCAACGATGCTGTCTGGTAGCTGCTGTGGCGGAGGACTCTGCTTCGGGCGGCATAGCTGACCAATTGCAAGAGGCAGAACTGCCGGCGATGAGGACGCCTGGGGATGCTGCTGCTGTGAGCGTGGTACGCTCGTTCTCGATTGGAAGGCATCAGCTCCGCTGGTGTGCACTCGTGAGGCATTGCTGTTGTTGCGACGAGCACACAGTGCAAGCAAGTGTGTTACAAAATCGCACGAGATTCACTCGCTTGCGTGTCGAGCTTGTATTGGGAACCCTGCCTGGTGGCACCGGCTTTGAACTGGCCACTCAGGGACCAGCCACGATGCCATCGTAACGTTCGGTGGCGAGCGTTGTGCTGGAGACAATGGTGAGCCCACCGGTAAACATCGGGACAAAGACGGCGTTGTCTTTGTAGGGAATCGAGATGCTGACGGTGACTTCGCGAGTGTTGTTCGTAATCACGTTCGGCGTGACGGTCACAGCCAGGGGGTCGACTCCAATGATACTCATGATCCGTTCGGCTTCGGCTATTCCGACGGTGACATCGGCCCCAGGAATCACCAGTTTGCGAGCACCTTCGTAGGCCGCATTGTGTGATGTCGCTCGAATCGTGCTGAGCGTTGCGAACTCAATTCCCCCGAACAGTAGAATGAAGAAAATGGGTGCGACCAATGCAAATTCAACGATCGTTGCTCCGTGGCGGGACGGCATTGTTCCCAAGCGACGCTTCGTTCGTTTTTTGCACCCGAGTTTCATGACAATTCCCTTATTCCGACCGATCAATGTCGCAGTCACCGCCCTGAAAACCTTCGGTTTATTGGGTCAGCAGTGTGGGCAGGTTGTTGGCGATTTCTTCGAAGACGGCGATCAATCCCGCCTGGTTGTCTGCGTGCCAATGGCGACCGCCGCCGTTCCTGGCGACAAGTCGCATGTGCGATTGATTGGCACCACTACTGAACGTGATTGTGTGGACGGTGATTCCGTAGATGTCATGCGCCGTCCGTGCCACGGCTTCCGGCATGATTCCCCTGTTGTGCTGGCCGTCGGTCATCACAACGATCGTCTTTGCTGCGTTGGCCCGAGCGAAGGCAGGAGCCGTGACTCCATCAATGCCGTCCTGGAGTCCCCGTCCAATGGCGGTCATGCCGCTGACCGACAGACTGTCGATGGAGGTCATCAGGTGGTCATAGTTGAGCGTCATGTCTTCGTCGAGTGTGGATGTGGTGGAATATGTCACGACACCGACAAGTTCATCCTGGGGCGTCGTTGACAGAGCATTCAGAAATGCTGCCACTGCTGCCTTCAGATCCAACCAACGATTTCCGCCAGGCGTCCATCTTCTCATTGATCCCGATCTGTCCAGCACCAGAACGACATCGCGGTCCATGTGAGACGCCACGGCAGTCTTGACTGGTTCGAAGTGACCCATGTCAAAGATCCCCGTGAACAACATGGGAACCGCCCCGGACGCAGATCCATTCGTTCGGCGGCCCGTAACGTGGACTCCGTTCAGGCCGTTGGTGTCTTCAGGCTGTTCGGTGAACAGCCACGATCCTGCTTCATCGGGCGCCGACATACCAAAAATCATGTCGCTGTTGGCCAGCACCAGGGAGTCTCCGGCGACGGTGTTCCGCGCCGCGGCTTCCATGGCGGTTGCTTGGGCGACATCAGTATCCTGAGTGCGGCTTAACATGCGACTGCCGGCGCGGGCCGCCGCGTCCGTCGCCGTGCGCAGCTCGGTACGAGTTAATTGCATCCAGGCGATGTTGATCGCGAATGCCGAGAAAGCAAGAATCACTGGCAGGCATATGGCGATGAGCGGCAGCATTCCACCCCGCCGATTCCGGATGTCTGCTTTTGCGTGTCGTTGAATCATGGTCTCAGAATTCCTTCATCATGGTGGCCTGGCCATCAACGACAATCGCGTCGTAGAAGAAACCAGAGATTATGGAATTTGCATTGGCCGGGGCCGTGACGTGGACAGAAACCCATGTTCCTGCCGGTTGATTCGCAAAATTGGCTGGGGAGACGGTGATAGTTGGTGATATGACGTTGCGAGCTGTGAGAATTCGATTCGCCGCTGTGGTAACAGCGGTCGCGTCACCATTTGGCGAGACAGATACGCGAACACCTTCGTATGCAGCGACGCTGAGTGATTGTTTCAGGTAGACCATCGAACACGCTTCAATGGTCCCAACGATCAGCACCAGAACAATAGGCAGGCACACCGCAAGTTCCGTTGCGGCTGTGCCGCGTCGAGCGCGGCGGGATCTGATGTTTGGCACATGGATCGGCATGTCGCCAGGCTTCCTGAGGTGCGGGTTTGAGCGTGCTGCCGTTTCAGGCTTCGACTAGTTCAGGTTCGGGGGCAGCAGCAACAGGCTCCGTCGCATGAGTCACATCGACGTCGACTGGTTTCAGCGGCGCTCCGGTCTGCAGACGTTCGGTCATTTTGTTAAAGAGTTCAGGCAGGTCGTCCCACATGTCTTTCTTGCGAAACTTCAGCGGAGGTACGTCTTCACCGTCGCCGATCCGCTTGATGGTTTCGCGGAGTCGACAGATTGGTCCGACAATTCTGTTGCTGAGCGTGAGCGTGTCCCGAATGAAAATAGGCATCAGGCACGCCAGTGCCAGCAGCATAGGGCCACTTTGTTGCCAGAATAACTTCGCGTTGGCGGAAAGGCCTCCAAACGGATCTTTGAAGAATTGATTGATCAGGCCAAAGAATGCACCTGCGCAGACAAAGACGAAGGAGTGCAACAGGACACGCAGTGCCAGAGTCCACTGGACTTTAGGGTTTGCGACTGCTTTTTTTCGCAGGCTTTTCAGGTTTGGCATGACGAGGCTTTCCTGTTTCTGGTTGGTTTCGTCTGCCCGCAGCGTTTACCGAACACTTCCGGGCATTGCTGTTCTGCCATGCACAAGGGTTGGTCACGGTCTGCCGAACACTCTCAGAGGAACACATTTTTTGAGCGGTTGACTTCATGTTCAGTCCGGTTGTGCGGGTGTTGACGTCATGAACACCAGCAGATTGCCATGAGCGTAACAGTCCTGATCCATGCTCGCAGAGAGTATGGGGCTGTTCTCAGTGACTGGCGAAGTCGCAGAGTGGGCCGTTTGGGCATGGATGAGCAGGCGACAGGGATGCCAATCTGACCTGGCACTCTCAGCTGTAATGGTCCTGTTCAAGTCCGGCGTAGCCGCCCCAGTTGCACTGTACGCGACTTCAGGGACACGCCAGGCAATGCATGGGCGTGTGGCGAATCGAGAACAAAGAAAGAAACCGGACATCCTCGCGACACTTGACTCCATCACGGGGGTTGAACCCTTGTTAAACGCGTCATTCAGGAGTCGAACACATGCGGACAGCAACTCTTTTCGCCATCACCGTGCTGTGCGGTCGTGTTGCCTTCGCACAGCCCCCAGGCGGACTTCCTCAGCTGGGATCCGAACTGCCGGACGTAGTGGTCTACGACGAAGACGGCCACGAATTTTCGCTGAACGAACTGCGTGGTGAATATTCTGTGCTTGTCTTTGGTTGTCTGACCTGACCACCGTTTCTCAGAAACGTCTCCGGTCTGGAGACGGTTGAACGCGATTACTCGGATAAGGGCGTCAGGTTTTACTACGTCTACAAGACACTTGCTCATCCGGAAACCAATCGCTACGTCGCCCCGGTGACCTTGGATGAGCGACTCATGCATGTGGCTGAGGCGAAGGAAAAGCTGGGAACTCGCATCAACTGGATCTGCGATTCCATGGACAACGTGCTGAAGCACGCCCTTGGCGACCGTCCGAATTCAGAGTTCGTTTTTGACCCCGACGGCAATCTTGTCGTGTCGCGTCAATGGAGCAATCCGAGTGACCTGCGAGCGGACCTTGAGGGTCTTGTGGGTGCCGTGCGACGTGAGACAACGATCGCTGATTTGAACATGAGACCGCTCGCGCCACCAAAGACAGCCGCGACGGGAATTGTTGACCGTGTGAAATTGCCGGGACAGATGACGCCAGTGCTGACCGAACCGATGATGGAAGCATCAAGTGAACCCTTCTACGTGAAGCTACGTGCCGAAGTTGATGCTGATTTCTTCCGCACCGGACACGGCCAGCTTTACATCGGATTTTTTCTGGACCCGTTGTATAAGGTCCACTGGAACAACAGAGCAATGCCGGTCGTCTTTGAGGTGGAAAGCACTACGGGAATTATTGTGGCCGACGATTCGGTCGAAGGCCCTGACGTTGAAGTCGATGCAGACGCAGATCCCCGCGAGTTCCTGCTGGATCTGTGCGACGATGTCGCTGGCGACAGCCGTGCACCGCACGAAATTGTGATCAAGGTCAGGTACTTCGCGTGCGATGACGCAGAAACGTTCTGCAAGCCCGTGTCTCAGACCTATCGGATTACTCTGGAACGCGATCGTGATGGTGGATCCCGTCGAACGTCCGGCCGCCGCGGTCCTCGCCCGCCGGGCGGAGGTTCATTCGGCGGTGGTCCGGGAGCTCGGATGCAGGAAATGTCGCGGGAAATGCAGCTAAGAAGGCAGCGAAACATGCAGCAGCAACGCAGCCGTCGCACCTCACGTTGAATGCGGCCCGAAAGACTCCCGCCCCGAAGCAGTCCTGTCGTCCTCGTACTTCGTCCTCGATTTTGTTCCTTTGTTTTCATCGCCCGGAATCCGAGTAGGAGAAGACGAGTAGGAGAAGACGAGTAGGAGAATCGCATTTCTTCCTCGCACAGCCGAGCGACCCGAGTTTGCGATAGAAACAGTCACCTGTTTTTCCTTACGCAACAGCACATTGCCCCGCCACTGAGCCTCTGGTGTTTGCTTCGCCGTTCCGCCACTCTCCAGGAACCGGACGACGTCGTCGACCATCACGATTTTCTGCCAGATCTTGCGGCTCAGCCCGTTTGTCAGCGTCTCGATATCGTTAACGGCGGCAACGACGACCGCGTCCGGCAGGCTCTGAGCGTACAGCGCGGCAATTTTTCCAATCAGTGACAACATTTCGCTGCAGTAGTCCAGGTAGCGAGTCAGTTGAAATGGCGTCAGGATTCTCTGCGGCGAAGATTTTGTGGGTGCTGCCCTGGCATTTAGAATCTGGCTGGGACCTTTGGTTAATTGATGCATGTCGATCACGTGAGCCATCGCACGCAGATCATGCAACACCTGCAGTGCACGAGTTCGCTTGACTCGGACTTCAAGGCTGAACAGAAACAGCAGCGCCGCGCCGGCCACAATGATTTCGTTGAGAACGGATTCCAGCATGCCGACGGCTTCCGACAGTCCGAACGCGTCATCGTGGTCGGCTGCCAGTTCGTTCACGCCGAAACCAATCAGCACCAGGCTCAGCAAAACGACAACAAGAATGGCTGCACGCAGGCCGATGTGTGGACGTTCAATCCAGTTGATCTTCTTCTGCGACTCATTGGAAATTTCACGGAGTTCTCCGGCCACGCCGGCCAGACTGGAATTGTCGAACCGCTCCGAGATTCGGTTGCGCAGAGTCTGCAGCGTGGCGAGAGTGTTTTCGGCGCTCAGTTGTCTGTAAGTCATCAGTCTGCCTGAGATTGTCGTGTCATTCGATCTGTTCCTGGTGGCAACGCTGAAGCGTCAATGCCCGGCATGTGCTGACTCAACTTGGGGCCTTCGAAGTCCAGCAGTTCGAACTGCATAAAGTCTGTCATATCTGCGGATTCACTTCGGAAGATCGGTTCGGCGATCAGAAGCGATTCTGCGACGATTTGAGAATCTGCCAGTCGGACCATTTGATTCAGCGAACGATCGAAATAGACGACCGGGTCAACGGTTGGCGGCACGACAGTCGGGTTTCCTCGTTCCGGCAGCAGAAATTCGACTTTAATGGCGTGAGAATTGGCTCCGGCGGGCAACGCAATTCTCAGCAAGGCCGCACTCGGCGCCAACACGGACTCGCCACATCGAATCTGTACTGCAACACTTTTGACAGCCGGGGTCTCCGCGACAATATCCAGAAAGCTGTGTCCTGCTGCCTGCGTCACCTGCGACAGGGTCAGCCGAGGCGACGCGCTGGCAGCTGTCGACACATCGCAGCGAAGTGCTGCTCTGCGATTGATGAACAAGGTATTCGACAGTGTGCAGCGATCAGGTACTGCTGACAACCACAGGCCATAGCCACTGCCCGAAAACACGCAGTTCTTCATGGAAATCACGTTGGTGACGCCTGACGCAGCACTCCAGTGGATGCAACTTGCCGCGTTATCCGCTGCGGAAGTGTCAATCACACAACCCGTCATTGACAGCACGTTGCAGGTACACAGGAACGCCGCGTCGCCGTCCACCGTGGTGGCTGGCGCATCATGCATGGACAGCTGCACGTTGTTGAGTATCACCTGCGACGCTGCAACGCGCCAGGGGCTGGCTGGTGTGATGACGACCAAAGCTGGCAGGTCGCCGCTGGCTTCGATGTGCATCACACCGGCAAACGAGAGGTCGGCTGCCCGGTAGGTACGGTCTGACTGCAATACCACCACACCTGCGGTATCTGGCTCGGGCATGATATAATAACCGTCTGCATCCGGCTGACTGACATCCGCTGGTGATGTGGTTGGCGTTTTCGCAGGCGGCGCAGAGTTGGTCGTCGTGTCGCCAGGATTCATGGTCAACGGAAGTGGCAACAAGCCTCGGTGCATACCGTACGAAACGAACGCACAGATCATGATGACTGAGGCGACCACTGTCCCGATTCCGCGGACGCGCGACGAGGCGGGACCTGCAGAAGTCTTTGACCGGCTGACCTGTCGACGGTCCGGTAACCGGTGACACAGTTTTCTGGTGGCTCGGCAACTGACACCTGCACGTGATGTCCAGTGTTCATTGGCTTCACGGAGCGATTGCGGCCGAAGTTCGGCACTGCGTCGAGTAAAGTTGTGGATTGCGCGTGCCAGCCAGTCCGGACAGTCAGGTACCAGGTCGCGTACGTCATCAACATCGTTTGCCTTCGCCTGGATGAGCCGGGTTACCGGATCGGCGGACGGGAATACGGGGCGAGACGTGAGTAGTTGCCAGAGCACGCAACCCACCGCATAGATTTCTGTACGCGAATCAGGACTGTTGCCGGTGGCGCTCAGTTCAGGGGCGATGGTTTCGATTTCACGCAGCGTCAGAGATCCTGTGAACGAAGTGAATGGCTGCTGCTGTCGTGCCACGAATGGAGCGACCAGCACCGCTTTGCCGTCGGGACGCAGTCTGACGTTGCGCAGGACGATTTCGCCATGGTGCAGATCGTGCGATTCCAGCCATGCCAGCGCCGTCAGTAGTTGCTGACCGATTTCTGCCACAACGGGCCAGGGCAGTCGCCCGCCACGGATCAGCAGTTCATCGGCGTTCCATCCGGGGACAAACTCACTCACCACGCTCGGCGGGGCTGACGATTCCGATTCCGTCAACGCGAACGGAACTGCGATCGCGACTGGCGCAGTGCGCCGTAGTTGTTCTGCACGTTGTATCAAAGTACCCAGCACGCGACCGTCGTGTACCGTCGATGTTCCATTCGCGTCCGGCAGCCGATGGACGGCAACGGTGTCGTGCGAATCGAGATCTCTTCCCCGGAAGGTGTTGTTCCCCAGTTGCTCTGTCAGCACGTATTGTCCGACACGCAGTTGATGGGGGTCCGACGACTGCAGAACATTGGCCTGCCATGGCGTGAGAACTCCTCGCTGAGCCAGTGCGTCAATCCATACGGAGTCGAAATCCGGGAGATCACGACACAAAAGTCGGACCGTCGCTTCACACGCGGCCACGTCCTGTGGACTGCAGAGTTGCAGCTCAGAGACCAGTTGCAGCAAATTGTCTGACGGCGATCGCATCCGTGCGCTGCCCTGCCCGTGAAATGTGAGATTTCTCTGCTGTGCATGATCGTCGATATGGTCAGGACAGGCAAGCCAGGTCCGGCAGCACAGCACGGCCACTCAGTTCTTGAAGTTACGCAGATCTCGGCGTGAGCAGCAAGGCGCTAGCCGCCGTTTTTTACCAAACGAACCCGCGGCTAGCGCCTTGCGGCTCACATCCCAGTGTGAAAAACTGAGTTGCCGTGGGCACCGCAGCACCCACCGCAGAAGCGGGCGACGTCGAATCGAGCGTTTTTTAACTCGGAAAGTTCCATTTACTTTTTCAGAAGTTTGGCGATGAATGGGTTGATGTCCTGCTGATAAGTGAACGCTTCCACTTTGCCGGGCTTCAGCAGCGTGTCATCAAATCGCTTGCCTAGTTTTCCGTCCTTGCCAAAGACGAGTACGGCCGGGATGGAGTTGAGGTCCAGTTGATCAAAGATCTCAATCGCATCAACAGAACTGAGGAAGTTGGAGAAGTCGGCTTCGTGTTTCTGCAGAAACTTCTCTGCACGGGGGCGGTAGTATTCCGGTGGTTTGGATTTGATACCGACGTAGTCGATGTTAAAGCCGACACAGACGATTTGTTTCGGGTAGGTCTTCTGCAGTTTCACGAGTTCCGGATACTCCTTCATGCATGGAAGACACGAAGTGGACCAGATGTCCACGACGACAATTTTTCCTGGACGCTCTGCGATTAACGTCTGGACGTCCTTCCAGGTGCCTTCCTTAAGCGTTACGACTGCTTTGGGAGCACCGGCAGTTTCCTTGTCTGCTGCCTGCAGCACAGGTGTTGACGTTGTCAGAGCGACGGCCACAACGGTTGTCAGCTGGAGGTATCGAAACATAGCGTTTAGCTTTCCGGGGGGAACGAGGCAGGAGGGGACGACGGTCCAACCCATCATATGAGAATTGACCGTCCGGAGAAGTCTGCTTTCATGAAACTTGTGCCGCGTGCATCGATGCTGGATGTTGTCGTGTCTGTGTGACGCTACCATGCGAGGCCCTCCCAATGGTGGGCACACAGCCCGACAGCGTGTCACAACACTCCCGACAGGTTTCTCTCTTGCGGCTTCTCCTGGCAATCGAATCTTCATGTGATGAAACTTCTGCAGCTGTTGTTGCTGAGGACCGCAGTGTCTTGTCGAATGTCGTGGCGTCGCAGTTCGAACTACACCAGGAATTCGGTGGCGTCGTCCCCGAGATCGCTTCTCGTGCGCATGTGCGGAGGATACTGCCTGTTCTGGACGAAGCATTGTCGATCGCGGATTGCCAGTTGAGTGATCTGTCGGCCATCGCCGTCACGTCCGAACCGGGACTCGTGGGTTCTCTGCTGGTTGGATTTACTGCGGCCAAGACACTGGCGATGAGTCTGAATGTTCCGCTGATTACCGTCAATCATATCGATGCTCATATTTATGCGTGCGGGATGGGGACAGAGTCTGCTGCGTATCCATCAGTTGGATTTGTTGTCAGTGGCGGGCACACAAATCTGTACGACTGCCCTTCAGCAACGGATAGCCAATTATTCGCAGGGACCACGGATGACGCAGCCGGGGAAGCATTTGACAAGGTGGCTCGAATTCTGGGCCTGCCGTATCCCGGTGGGCCGGCCATTCCGAAAGCCGCGGAAACAGGCGATCCGAACGCGTTTAAATTGCCGCGACCGATGATGCGTGCGGACCGTATCGATTTCAGTTTCAGCGGGCTGAAGACGGCAGTTCTGTACAAGGCACGAGGCTTACCAGGGCCGGATCAGCTGACACATACACCGCCGGAAATTGTGCCGGACCTGGCGGCTTCGTTTCAGCAGGCGGTCGTCGACGTGCTGATCTTCAAGTGTCGCCTGGCATTGAAAAAACTGAAATGCAAGCGACTGTGTGTGGGAGGAGGGGTCGCTGCCAATCAGCTGTTTCGGGAACAGCTTGCTGAGATGTGCAGACGCCACAGTATCGAACTGTTAATCGCACCGCTGGAACTGTGCACCGACAACGCTGCCATGGCCGCCATTGCATGGGAGTACCTGGAACAGGGCCTGACTGCTGACCTGGACGCCGACATTATGCCTGGACTTGTCCGGCCGCGTGTGAAACGGCGCTAGATGTCGTCGCTTCGAATTACTTTTGTGCTGCTCCGCGACCCCGTTCGACCAGAACCTTAATGGTCGCGTCGTGTTCGACGACCTCTGTCGCCAGGGACATCGTCTTTTCGTGGTCTGTGTTCTGGTACCGAATCACCTCCACCTTGACCTTGCCAGTGATGACACGGCCCAGGATATAGCGAACCCTGATTTCATATTCACCGGACAGGGCTTCGACGCAGACATACTCTTCTGTGTGTCGTCCCTGTTTACCGCCATCGCTCTGTCGGATCAACATGCCGCCATTTGATGTCAAGCGGGACTTGCGGGAGCATCGCTGCCCATTCGGCTCGATGACATCAAGGTCAATATCCGCGTCGCCGACCCAGGTAACTCGGATTCGCAGGTCGCGGGCATTTGCTGACTGCATCGCGCTGCGCACGTTGCTGGCCATCTGCGGATTTCCAGCCGCCGTCATGTTGCGTTCCAGGTCCCGCAAAACGGTCATGGCTTCGGCATGCTCGGATTCGAAACCGTCAGTCCAGACGCGACGAATCGTGCCGACACGTGACCAGATGATCGCATCGGGATTCTGGCTGCCATCTGCAATACGTCTGGCCAGACCCCACGTGGTGGGCTGCCACGGATTGCGTTTGGCAGCTTCTCGGCAGATTGCAATGGCCTGATCGTGCGCGCCGAACCTTGCCATGTACGATGCTGTGACCAGCATTTGGGCTTCGTTGCCGGCAGCGAAGTCGATGCGGGACAGCAAAACACGATCGATCTGTTTTTGTGGTCGATCGGCCAGCTTCATTTCCATCGCCAGCACGTCGTACATCCAGGTCTGGGCCTGGTCGTTGCGGAGGGCGGATTGAATCCCTTCAATGGCACTCTCGTAGTGCTTCCTGTCGTGGAGCCTGCCGATGGCAGTCAACAGCGCGTCGGAACTGAATCGCTTGTTCTTCAGCGCATTGTCCCAGGCGATAGGCAACGCTTCATCGCTGTTGGCAACCTCGGCCAGCAGTTCAGTGGCCCGTTTTTCAGTTCGGGCATTCTGATCCGGTCGCTGCCGAGTGCGTTTGGGCGGCTGGTACGAAACGAGTCGATATGGCGACCGCCGATGACGGGCGCCTGACCAGGGTATGGACTCTAGTTGAGCAGTGGTTTTTTTTTGAGGTTGTTAACGGTATCCATGGAGATACCGTCTCTTGCGGCGTTCTCCAGCATTTCAGTGATCTCCGGTGGAATACTGAACTGGCCGCCGCCTCCACCACCACCGAATCCGCCGCCGCCCTGCTGACCACCCTGCTGGCCACCCTGCTGGCCGCCCTGCTGGCCACCACCGCCACCGAACCCCCCGCCACCACCACCACCGAGTTGTACGGGCGGGATAACGAGGTCCGCGACAGGGTAGACGCGAGTCACAAGGTTTTCATCGGATTCCGCTTTGGCGGCCGTGGTGATCATGAAGACTTCGTTCTGGATGACATAGGTCAGGTCCGGGTCGACAGTTTGCTCGAAGATCAGCTTCAGGGCATTTCGCAGCGTGATACCTTCAAAGTTGATGTCGCTAACGGTGACATCGTCCAAAGAGTTCAGGCCTTCCAGTTCCAGTTCGGCTTTATCTTCCCAGATCGTCATACGGAAATCAGTCCCCGATGAGCCGCCAACGTCACCGTAAGTTGTTGTATAGTAGGTGGAGATCGTTTCCATGACTTCCTTCAAAGGTGTGTCACCCGGGAAATCCAGCAGCGGTACGGGCTTGCTGAGCATCAGTCGCAGCCATTTTTCGACCGGTTTTTCAGTTGTTAAGTCGAAGGATTCGTATCGGGGAACGCGAGTCAACGTCAGAGCACGCCAGACATCTGCCGGCGGATATTGAATCGGTGGTTCATCCGGAAAAGGTACGTGGGATAATTCCACCTGATACAGGACTGCCAGGAACCGGTCGTGTCGCAGATTGACAAGTTGGTAGGCCTTACTAAGTTGTCCCAGAGCTTCCGACATGACCAGCGCCTGCGTTGCGGGGCCGTTGAAAGGCTTGAGGTCCAGGGCAGTTCTCGCAACCATTTCGCCATCCTCAAAGCCGTTGACGTCACCATGTGCGGCACGATCAAGCAGCCCACGAACCTGGTCAATCAGGATCGACAAGCGAACTTCTTCCTGGTCCTGTTCGGCCAGCAGCTTGCGTTGAGCTTCCTGGACGGCTTCGTCACGGGCGAGGTGTTTGCTTGTCAGTGCGTTGCTCTGCTGCTGATTCCGTACGCTGCCGAGTGCAGCGATCACTCGTCGTTCCAGTTCCGAGCGAACATCCGGGCTAATGTCCGACGATGCCTGAATCGTTTCCAGCACGTCTTTCAGAATACTTGTGGCGAAGTCCGGTTGGTCGAAACTGATTCTGCGGGCGTCATCGATGGCAGCGTTTGTCTGAGCAGCCAGTATCTGAGCCTCAAGTCGAAGTCTTGTTTCGACATCAGCCAGAGGGTCCGGACGCTGTGCTGTTCCGGAGTCCGGCAGGGGCTGGGCGTCAGGAGCCGCTAATGGCACTGCCGGCGGCTGTTGCAGGGCCGTCAGCATCGCCTTTATTTCTTTGTTGGAACTGTCCATCTTTGCCGCTTTTTCAGCAATGGCTGTCGCTTCACGGGTCCGGCCGCGGCGATTCAGATAGTTGCTGGCAGCTACCGAATCCTTAACGGATTTCGCGAACTGTCGCGCCCCATCTGCCAACAGCTCCAGACTGGCAAGTGGTGCATTAACACCGTTCGAATCCAGGACGCGATTAACGAGGTGTGGAAGTTCCGGCCCACCAGCAGAACGCTGACAGAGGTCTGAACTCCAGGACAACTTTGTGCCAGAGTCAGTCACTGCGGTCAACTTTGCGAAGTCCTTGATCTGCCCCTTGCCTAAAACAATGCAGTGTCGGTCGGACCTCAGCATGTGTATCCCGTTGCCAGCGGATTTGACAGACCGGCCGTCGACGGCGAACGACCGCACGCTCACAGGAGCGATCTGAAGTGACGCCGCAGACCTGGCAGCACTGTCCTGCTGCTGTCCGTGATCCGGGGTTGCCACCGTGCCACCCGTGAGGTTGGCAAGGATTGCGGGCAATTCGTTGTTTGAGTTAGGACCGATCACAAGCGAGTGAATTGAAGTTTGTTTGGCAACGAACTGTTTGACCAGTTCGTTCAGCTCGTCCTGCTGCAGGGTGTTGGCGGATGTCAGTCCATCCCCAATATACAGAACTGACGTCGGGCCACTCTGGGCGACGCTATCCAGCAATGCGCTGAAGGCGACCTTCAGATTTGTTGTGCCCAGCGGAGTTCGCATGGACAACTTCTGCAGAGCATCGTTGACGTCCCTGGACGCAGTGCCCACAAAGCCCTGCGTCAGGCTTTCGCAGGAAACGTCAGCCGCAAAGATCTGAACTTTGCTTTTCGGTGAAAGTTGTGCCAGGACCTGTGAAACCATCCGAAAGGCAGATTCGCGGACTCGTCCAGTCTGGCTGGCGGACGTATCGACCAGCAGAATGTGTCGGTCGACTTTAGCCACCTGCCCCTGGGGCGCAGTCACGGCCAAGGCGAAATAGTGTTGTCCGTCAGCATCCCCATACTGCTGAATCACGACCGGCGCCGCAGCACCAGGGTCGGCAGGACACGAAGATATGGCGACGAGACCTGCAAGACTGAAAAGACAGTATTGGAAGGCGGTATTTCTCGAAAGCCGCATGAGGAAACCTTTCGGTAGACCGAATTCTGGCGAATCATTGTTGGATAGGTGACGTCTGCATCCTGGAACGCAGAACGTGCGCAGTATCATATAACCGTCGTCGGACGGTTTAGAACCGAATTCCCTGCTCTTTTGACAGAGTCGCCTGCTTCTGACGGGCAAGACGCTGTCTTGGGAAAAGTCACCAACTGGGGATTCCTTTGCGCCACTGCTGCAATCCGATTATTCGACGATCTTCTGAGCCTCCCTGCGGAGTCTGACGGCAAAGACTGGATCTTTCCGGCGGAAGTGCGGCATTTTGCAGGCACTGGCGACCTACCGCCACCTGCCGCAGCCTCCAACTCTGGGCGCGCCTGAGGCGTTTCAGGGCGTCTTTGACGATTCTATCAAGACGGAAGGGCTGTCGTCACGATGTTACGGGATGGGGGTGCGGGACATGGAGTGTGAAACGCAGCGTTTCATCGGGCTGTTGGAGGGGCGCGACGTTGGGGGCATGGCTTGTCAGATTAAGCTTTCTGCTGACTTTGTGTCTTCTGACGCGAGGCATCAGGCCTCGTTTGCAGCGCGACTCCGCGATACCTGCGATGAGGCCCTGTCGGTCGGAATTGTCACACGCTGACTGCCTGCGGACGCAGCATCTGAAACTGTCGACTGGTGATGCCGTCATGCTCGGCAGTCTCGACAGAACTGCCGGACGCCATCAGGTGACCTTACGCTGGTTTCCAGCGGACGCTCACTCGGAAGCATGTGTCGTCATGAGTGGCTCAACTCATGCAGGCAGCTATGCGACGCGTCTGCAGATTTCGCCCGCCAGAGGCTGCGACGTCACCACTTCTGACTGGTCGATTGTCTGGGCCGACGCATCTGCTGAAACCGACTGCACTGCCGATTGTGAAGACTTCCCCGGATCCACCGTTAACGGAAAATCCACGGACACCGAAAACTGTCTGCCACCGACGCTCGTACGAAAGACCGACGCAGTCGACGTACGTCGATTCGCCGTACCGCTGTTTACAGCAGACGGCGTACGTGATCGGCACCTTGTCGCCCACGAAATTGCCTGTGGCGATCAGGTACGAGTCTACGCCACAGACCGCAACGATTCGTCGTCGTCCCTGGCCATTGCTGTCGTCGAACGGTTGGAACGACGGCTAATCCAATTCGTCGGAAGCCGAGTTGGCGCTTTGTCAGACGTTGATCGTGACGGGTATCTGACCGTTGTTCTTTCACAGTTGGAGACGCGGGAATCAGCTTCCACAGCGTGTGAACCTGTCCGAGGCTGTGTCCGGGCTTCTGATGTTTTTGCGCCCGGTGAGTTCGGTGGCGACATTATTTATCTGAGTGACAGCGTGCCCGTCGACGATGAACTTGACGCCATTCTGGCACACGAACTCACGCATTTGGCCGTGTTTTCCGGGCTGTGTTCTGTGGGGAGATTTGCGCAACTGCCCGGATGGCTGAATGAAGCGGTGGCGCATCATGTCGAACGCCAGGTCAGTCCGCGCAGTCGCAACCTGGCGACTCGGCTGGAACAGTTCAGACGCCGCCCGGCCGAGTTTCCGGTCGTCGTGCCTGATCATCATGCGTCGCTTTCGTTGCGGCGTGGCCCCTCGCGCGCAGCGGGCTGCCTGTTTCTGAACAGCGTTCTGTCGCGACTGCCGGAGCACGCGATCGGTGACTTGATTGCAGGGTCCGGCGGAGCGATCCAGCGTCTGGAGCAGCTGACGGGGCGCACATTTGCCGACCTGTTCCGAGACTGGGGGCTTCAGATGATCGCCAGCGGCAACAATCTTCCTCGCTGGCAGGTTATCGACGGACCGGCGTGTGCCCAGCAGTTGACCGGTACTGCGCTGTCATGGAGCGAGCCGGTCATCACCGACGGCATACTCGCGATCACTTCGTCAGCCGATTGTCAATTACAAGTGACCGTGTTGAGTGGAGACGGGTTACGGCCCGATTCCGCCAGACGATGACCGGCGTGAAGACGACGACAGTATTGCTGTCAGCGGCGTAAATTCGGTTCCACGGCGGGCCATGGGATCGGCCGCCATACTGCCCGCAGGGGCAGAACTATCGCAGATATGATTGCAGCACCAATCGGTCGCGTCGCTTGAAACATTCGACCAGATAGTCGGAGGAGTACAGCCTGATCTGCTCTCCGTTGTATTCGACGCTGCCATTTGGCAGGAATTGAAACGCGTCTGCATAGTCATCCGAAATCTGCTCTGCGTAAATCGCAGCCAGTGTTTCCGGGTCCACCGCATGACGTTCGCTCAGGTCGGCCAGGACATCGATGCCACCCAGAGAGTATCCGAAAAAGTGTTGACTGTTTGAACCCGCGATTACAGAGCTGGTTGCGGCTTCGCCCCGCAGCGCTGCATCAAGGTCATTCAACATGGGTTGCAACTTCCGATAACGATCCGACAGCTCCTGGACCTCCGTTCGATCCGAATCGATTCGAAGACGACCTAACCGCTGCTGACGCTTGAACACGAACAACCCGAACACTGCGCGACGCTGTCGGTCATTCTCCGTTCGAAAACTGTCACGGCGTTGGAAAAGTTTCCTCAGACGGGTCGGCGAGTAAAGGCGAACCGCTGTACCCTTGTAACGCAGACGACCATCTGCATCTTCGATCCTGAGCTGCAGAGTTCCGGCAGTGCTTTCTGTTTTTCGCAGGTTTAAGTGCTTTGCGACTTCTGGTTTGGCGTATCCGGCGTACAGCGCAGCGTAGGTCTCCGGATCAACACCGCGACCTTCCTCGAGGTCTCGAATGGCATCAATCCCACCGACGGACACGGCAAAGTAGTTGGTGCCGATGACTGCTGATTTTTCGAAGTTAATCGCCTGCAGAAATCCGTCCAGATCCTTGAGTGCCCGCTCGACCCGCCCATACAGCAGAAGCGTCTCGCCCGAGAGCCTGGTTTTGTTGGCGTCTTCGTCTGCGAGAACCGTTGGCAGACTAAGAGACTCCGCACTCACGGCCAGAAGGAAAACGAACAGGATGACAGGTGACCTGCCGAGACTCCGCTTGATTTTTTTCATAGGACTGAAGACCGGGTATTTACTTCAAATAGAATCGACAAACGCTGCTCTGGCCAGCAGTGCTGCTGAGGTTCGGGTAGATACCGTACCACCGGTGACGGTTCAGTGCGCAGAAGTTAGCCTTCTCAGCGGAGCGCAGTGGCATTATGGCCCCCGTCACACCCGAATCGCAAGACGCATCACAGCAGAATTGCTGCTCTGCAGGCGATCCCGCCATCCCAACTTATCCGTTTTCGTCAATGGTTTCGGGGCCAGTGCACCATGTCAGAAACGGCAATGTTGTGTCGGGCAGATAATTCCCCGGCCCGTGGCCTGATGTCCTGCAGCAGCACATGCATGGACCATTCCGTCCATCACTGAGGCGGATTACGCCGCCTTATTCTGCTGGCTCACAGAATCAGGTTGTTGCACGCTGCCCATTTTCAGGCTCGCACTGCCCTGTCCGGATACCTTGCCAGCGGGACCAAAGTGAAAGCTGACTGCTGCAATCAGAGTACATGCGGTGAGGGCGATAAAGCATCCCATTACGGCAATGTGGTCGTCTGTGAAAATTGCGGAAAGATCCATGTTTATTTCCGTTCCGGTTTGGAGGGTTTCACAAGTTGACGTGCTTGTGGCATGAAAGGCGAACGGTGTCTTTTGCCAGGAAGACGTCTTTCGGCATTACCTGCGTCATTTGTTTTTTCGGATGTTCCTTTGCGAATCCTGTAGGCCTGCTGACCCGGAACCGTCCAGCGGTGGTTTGTTAGCCGGAATTACATTGAGTGCGTGGCTTTGGCAAGCTGCACCGCAGAGTGACGATTGTTTGGGTGAGGACGAGTGCCGCTGCGATGCAGCAAATACTGCCGGTTTGTGTGTGTCAGGTGAGGCAGACCAGACCGACAAAAACGTTCGTCCGGTCTGAACGGGACACAACTGTTCGTCGCAAAATGACGATGATGAAGATCAGGCAGATTCCAGGCAGACTGCGAGCGCTCGGGGTTCGTAGATCTTCCCCGTAAGTCGAAGACGGTTTCATTCAGTCAGCCAGCAGGTTCGGAACCGGTAACGTCACGATGTCGTCGCTGAGGTGCAAAATGAATGGATTGAATAACTCAAAACGACACATTCCCTCTACCAGCCGACCGCTCGCAAGGGCGCCGTATGGGCATTTGACACTGAGTCTTGGTCTGGCTTTGACTCTGTCACTGCTGGGAGGATGTTCCGATCAGAAGAATCAGTCGGAAGACATCGTGCGCGCGGCGCTGCAGCAGCAGCAGGACGGGCGCTACTATGACGCAGTGCAGAGTCTGACTCGCAGCATCGCCCTGAATCCGGATTTCGCGGAAGCGTATTATCTGCGAGGCACGTCGTATGCCGTGCTGGAGGATCTGGACTCAGCCATTGATGACCTGCAACTCGCGACCAGAAAGAAACCGGACTGGGACCGCGCCTGGTGGGCATTGGGAACCATGTACCGCACGGCTGACCGCCACGACGACGCTCTGGATGCCTTGTCGCGGGCCATTCGATTGAATCCTCAGGCAGCCGACGCTCATTATGACCGCGCCTGTGTTCGCGAGCACCTGGGGCGCCGCGAGGAGGCCCTGGCGGATTTCACCACGACGATAGGACTTGATGCAAACCATGTTCAGGCTCATCTGCGCTGCGGAATTCTGCAGACGCAGGACAGCCCGGCCCACGCAGTGAAGACGCTGAGTGCCGCCCTGGGGCTGGACCGCCGAAACGGACAAATCTGGCTGCATCGAGGTCTTGCGCATGAAGCGAACGGAGCTCCGGAACGATCCCTTGCCGACCTGACGGTGGCCTGCCGCCTTCTTAAAGATGATGGCTTGCCCTGGTATCACCGTGGACGGATGCTGAAAGGCCTTGGTCAACCGTATGAAGCAGTCCATGATCTCAGCAAGGCCGCGGAACTGGACCCGGAAAACCTTCAGATTCGTGACGCGCTCCTGCTGACTCAACGAGAAATCGACGATTCAATTTCGATCGCGACGCTGCCTGCGATGGATGACCCAGATGCCAAAACAGATGTGGCGACGAAAGCACCAGTCGTAAGTGTTCCGGAGATTGCGGAAGAGCCGCAGATGGCGTCATCGACGGGCTTTCGTTTGTTCCCGGTCGGCGAATCGAAGACCGATCCGGACCCGGAACCGAACTCCGTCGCTGCAGTGACTGCTCCGTTGCCAGGCCACTTCAAACTATTCCCCAGCCGGGATGCGGCGGCCGCGCTGGTGGCGTCGACTTCTGAGGCGGCATCAGTCATTTCGGAGGACGACCGCACCGAAGTCGGCGAGGCCAAACCGTTTGCGTTGTTCCCGATGGATACTGACAGTGACCAGCGGGCGACCGATCAGGATGTTGCCCTGCTGCAGGAACCTCTGGAAACGCAGCAGCCGATGCAGACGCCTGAAGATGATGATCAGCTTTCCGCTGCAGATCTTGCGGTGCCCATGTTGTTGCCGACGACCGAACTGCTGCTCTCTACGACCGACGAAACAGACAATCCGTTCGCGGTGGCGGAGAACGATGCTAAGTCAGAAATCGACGCAATTGATGTGGCGGACACCCGTGACCCGGCTGAACCCGATCTCTCGGCACATGGTCCTGCGGAATCTGAGGCCCCGATGCCGCCGATCGGATTCGCGGTCGGAAGCATCTTACCTCCGGTCATTGATCCGCCGACTGATACCGGCACGGCCACTTTCAATGCTTCGGAACCGGAGTTCGACTGTGACCTGCTGTACCAACGAGCTCTTGAAGCTCACCGCAATAACGATCGTCCGGCGTGTCTTGCCGCACTGGAATTGCTGCTGAAGGAAAAACCGGAACACGCGGACGCGCGACTTCGCTACGCCACAGTGCTCGCGGAACACAATCGGACGCAGGATGCTCTGGCCGCGGCTGAGGCCCTCCTGCGGGACAGCCCGGACAATGTTGAAGCTTTACGATTCACGGCGGACCTGCTGCGGGACAGCAATCAGCTTGAACCAGCTGTCACAGCTTATACCCGGCTGATTTCGCTTGGTGCAGATCAGGATCACGCACTTCGTGAACGAGCGAAGATTCGACTGCTGACCCGCCAATGGTCCGAGGCGACAACGGACCTGTCAGAACTACTGCAACAAAGTCCTAACGATGTCGTGTTGCTGAAGCAGCGGGCATTGGTTTTGCAGAAACAGGATCAGTGGACACTGGCGATTGCCGACTGGACGCAGATTGGCCTGATCGATAACACCAACGTTGAGGCCATGGAAGCACGTGCGGATGCCTTTCTGACACTCGGTGAGACCAATGCTGCCGTTTCTGATCTGAACAGCCTGCTGAACTACCAGCCGGACAATGACCGAATTGCCGAACGACTGGCACATCTGTACGCCCAACTTGGTCAGCCCGGCGAAACTATCCGAGTACTTTCCCCCGTCGTGGAAAGCGGGCACGCCAGCGCCGATCTGATGTTCATGCGGGCCCGCGCATTTGAGCAGACTGGCGAATCGGACGCGGCGCTGGGAGATCTGAATTATGTTCTGGCGAAACGAGCGGACGACTATGCAGCGACCGTGCTGCGCGCCAGGATTCATACGAATCTGGGAGACCACAGTGAAGCCATCGAAGATCTTGACCAGGCGTTGCGGCTTCGTGGCGAACAGCCGGACCTGATTCAGCTACGTGGTGACGCCTACGCCGACAGCGGTGATCGCAACGCCGCAGTGCGTGACTTCACCCGGGTTCTGGAGCTGCAACCAGCAAACGTCGACGCACGAATGGCTCGTGCAGCCACGTTTCGCCGTATGGGTGATCTGGATGCGGCCATGGCAGACGCCATCGTTGTACTGAACGAAAACCCGCAGCACCGCGAATCTCTCATTATTCGAGCAGATTCCTACTTCGCGAGAGATCAGTTTGAAGACGCCCTGCAGGACTACGATGTCGTGTTGGAGGCCGACAACTCGGATGACGACGTACTGTGGCACCGTTGTCGAAGTCGTTTGAACCTTGGTCTGGATGTGCTCGCCTTGCGAGATCTTGACCTGCTGCTTGAACGCGACGTGCAACACAACGAAGCGCTGGCGGAACGGGCCCGTCTCAGGGAGGCCGGTGGCGCATTTGTGTCGGCACTCGAGGACCTGTCTGCACTGCTGAAAAATCGTCCTGACGATGTTGCAGCGTGGGCACGGCGGGGAACGATCCATCACCGCATGGCACATTGGACGGAAGCTGTCGATGACCTGTCCAGAGCATTGTTACTGGATCCGGCGCAGTCGCAGCTTTACTACCGTCGCGGACTGGCGCAACACCAGTTGAAGCATCCGGAAATGGCCGTCGAGGACCTCGACAAAGCCATCAGTATTGACCCTGAGAATCCTGACTTCTGGTACTCCCGCGGCAACTGCAATGCCGGGCAGGGGAACGCGGACGCAGCGATCGCTGATTACAGAAACGCCGTGGAGCATGATCCCGATCATTCTGCAGCATGGTACAATCACGGCAACATGCTGTTTGGTCAGGGCCGGTTTGAAGAAGCAATTGAAAGCTGGGACAGGACCATCGCGATTCAACCGGATTTGTTTCGCGCGTACAACAATCGCGCCGCAGCGCATGTTCAACTGGGACAACTGCACCAGGCGCAGGAGGATTACGAGAAGACCCTGCAACTCAACCCCGCCTTCGCGCGTGCCTACGATAACTTTGCGTGGCTACTGGCTACCTCGGAAGATCCGAAGTTCCGGGATCCCGAACGGGCGATCATGCATGCTCAAAAGGCGTGTGAGCTGACCGACCATCAGGACTGGTCACACCTCAGCACGCTGGCCGCCAGTTATGCCGAAGCCGGCGACTTTGCAAATGCCGGAAAGTGGCTCAAGCAGGCACACAGCCTCGCACCGGATGAGCAGAAGGAGCAACTGACGCAGCTTGTGCAGGTGTACGACGCGGAACTGGCGAAGAGCGTTGCTGCCCGACAGAGGGCGTCACAACCGCGGGTCCGACTCTGATTTTGGTGCTCCCGAGTATTCCTCAAGTTTTTTGTACAACGTGCCTCGACCGATTCCCAGAATCCTGCAGGCCTGGGTTTTGTTCCCGCCGACTCGTTCCAGCACCGACAGGATGTGTCGCCGTTCGGCAACGGCCAGCGGAACCAATGTCCCTTCCCACGGATTCGCCGTATTGCCAGCGGTCAGCGCCAGATCCGCAACCTGCACTTCATCACTCCGCGACAGCACCACAGCCCGTTCCACTGCGTTCTTCAGTTCGCGGACGTTGCCCGGCCATGCATATGAATGCATCGCCTGAGTGGCTTCGGCGGAGAAGGATCGGGGACCCCGGCCCATCTGTTGGTAGAAGTGGTGGAGAAAGTGTTCCGCCAGAATCAACACGTCATCGCCGCGCTCACGCAGGAGCGGAATCTGCACTTCGATGACTCGCAGGCGAAAATACAGGTCTTCTCGAATGCGTGGCGGCGATGACGCGAACGTCCACCTGAATGGATTCGCTGCCGCCGACGCGTTCGAAGGGGTGCTTTTCCAGAATTCTCAGCAACCGGGCCTGACACGCAGCGCTCATTTCTCCGATTTCATCAAGAAACAACGTACCCAGGTGAGCTCGTTCGAACTGTCCCGTGCGGCGCTGATCCGCGCCGGTGAATGCTCCTTTTTCGTGACCGAACAGTTCGCTTTCCAACAGAGTTTCGCTGAATGCTGCGCAGTTGATCGGAACATACGGGCCGGCGTGTCGGGGATTGGCTTCGTGAATCATGCGCGCCACCAG
>LWDU01040848.1_pt1 | contig 28486 bp, 16 predicted proteins | sample 727161 | NCBI WGS metagenome assembly LWDU01 (sample SAMN04566230, study PRJNA314399) | hydrothermal vent metagenome | isolation source: deep sea hydrothermal plume seawater | place: Mexico: Gulf of California, Guaymas Basin | collected 2004-07-11
CCGGCATGTAGACACGGGGCAGCATCGCATTGACCAGCGCATAGTCCTCGAATGCGCGGTCATAGGGTCCGCTCATGTCGCAGAAATCCCGCCCCATCCCTGGCACTTCATTGCGCATGAAGCGGTCGTAGCGGGGTTCCAGCTGGCAGACCTCCTCCTCGGTGAGAACCCCCGGGAGATGGACGTATCCGAGGCGCAGGAACTGCTCGATCTGCTCAGCGCTCAGGATGTAGGGTCGTGGCATCGGGATATTGCTCATGGTGCGCCGGGGTGGCGGAAGGGGAGCACCTGTGCGTCGCGGTCACCGTACTCAAGATACGCCGAAGCGGTGCGTGGTTTCCTGAACGTATGGGGTGCCGGGCTGCAAGATCACCGATGGGAACTGGGAGTGATTCACCGCATCGGGAAACCCCTGAAGCTCAAGGCACAGGGCCTTGCGGGTGACGAACAACTGCAGGGTGGGCTGTGTTGTGAACACATCCATGCGCCGCCCCGTGGCGCCATATCTCAGCGTCGCCGCCGACGCTCCAGCGTCAAGAACAAGCGTGTGATCGAACGGATCCGACCCCAATCGCCTCGGGGACGTGAAGTCGAGTGCCGTCCCCTCGACGGACCGGATCGCTCCCGTCGGGATCAGGTCGTCGTCCGTCGGCGCGAACTGAGAGGCATGGAGCGCCAATTCATGGTCCTCCACGGGACCGCCGAGGTTCCAGTACGCGTGATTGGTCAGATTCACGGGGGTCGGGCGGTCGGTCGTCGCATGGTAGCGGATGACCAGCTCATCATTCTCGGTCACCGCGTAGGTCACTCGAACGTCTAGATTGCCAGGGTAGCCGTCTGCGCCGTCCGGGCTGCGCACTCCGAAGGTGACAGCCGAAGGGGATGGGTCCGGGTCCCAGATGAGATTCTCCAGCGACGCCTCTCCACCGCCGTGCAAGTGATGCTCCCCCTCATTGCGAGTCAACTCAAAGACCTCTCCATCCAGCTCGAATCGGCCACCGCAGATCCGATTGGCGACTCGACCGACAGTGACCCCGGCGTAGCGCTGCCCCTCGGCGTGGCACAAGACGTCCGACACTCGGCCCTCGCGGTCCGGGACCGAAACCTCGACCAGAGCCGCCCCCAGGGAAGACAGCCGGGCGCTGAGACCTGTAGTGTTCCCGATCAGGTGGGTACTCGGAACGGACGGCATGGACTACGGACCTGTGGACCCGTGCGGCTTCATCATCAGGACAGGATCCTGGTCAGCACGTTGCCGTGGACGTCCGTCAGGCGCACGTCTCGGCCGGCGTAGCGATAGGTGAGGCGCTTGTGGTCGAGCCCCAGTTGGTGAAGGACCGTGGCCCATAGGTCGTAGACGTCGCAGCGGTCTTCGACGGCGTGGTAGCCAAACTCATCCGTCTGACCGTAGACGGTCCCCCCGCGAACACCTCCACCAGCAAGGAAGACACTGAAGCCATAGGGGTTGTGGTCCCGTCCGTCCGAGCCCTGGGAGAAGGGTGTGCGACCGAATTCCCCGGCCCAGACGATCAGGGTCTCCTCAAGCAGGCCGCGCGAGCGCAGGTCCTTGATGAGCCCCGCGATCGGTTGGTCCACCTGGTAGGCCATCGCCCCGTGTCCGGCCTTGAGTGCACCGTGCTGATCCCAGGGGTTGGGTGCACCGCCTGCGCCGATATTTTTCGTGATACAGCTCAACTCGATGAAGCGCACACCGCGCTCAACCAGGCGGCGGGCCAGGAGACACTGGCGGGCATAGGCCGCCTTCGTCGGCTCCGGGTCGTCTAGCCCATAGAGCTTGCGGGTGGCCTCGCTCTCCCCCGACACGTCGCACGCCTCCGGCACCGCAGCCTGCATGCGATAGGCCGTCTCGAAATTACGGATGGCCGCCTCCAACTGGGGATCCGAGGAGTCCCGCGCACGGCGGCGGTCCAGGCGCTCGACCAGCTCCAAGTGGCGTCGTTGATCCGCCGCGTCGAGCCCGGGGACGATGTTGCGCACGGCCGGGCTGCGGTCCGCCCGAACGATCGAAGCCTGATGATGAGCCGGCAGGAAGCCACTGTTGAACAGACCCACCCCACCGTGGGGCGCCACCGCACCACCGGACTGCAGCACCACAAACCCCGGCAGGTTCTCGTTCTCGCTGCCCAACCCGTAATTCATCCAGGCCCCCGCGCTCGGGTGCCCCATGAACGGGAAGCCCGTGTGCATGAGGTAGTTCCCCTGGGCGTGCTCGTTGACGGAACTCGTCATCGAGCGCACCACCGCGAGCTCATCCGCCACGCTCCCTATCTCCGGGAACATCGAGCTGACGGGGATCCCGCTCTCCCCGTAGCGACGGAACGTGAAGGGCGAGGCCATCACATTGCCGTTCTGATTGAACTGCGTGCGTTCAACCTTGACGGGCATGGGCTTGCCGTGCAGTCGCTCCAGTTCCGGCTTGGGATCGAAGGAGTCGACCTGGGACACGCCGCCGGACATAAAGCAAAAGATCACGTGCTTCGCTCTTGGCAGGTGATGCGCCACCGGTCGTCCATCCAACAGACCGGTATCACCCATCAGACCTCTCAAGGCCATGAGGCCGAAGCCGTTGGACGTCTGGCGCAGGAGCTCACGCCGTGAGAAATGGGGTCTAGTCATCGCCTACCTCACGTAGAGGAACTCCTTCAGGTTGTAGAGCACGTGGGCCACACGGGCCCAGGACTCTTCCTTTGGAATGGGCGGCCCCAACTCTTCCAAGGTGCGGCGGCCGAGTTCAATCGCCGCATCCAGTTCGAGCACCGTGGCCTTGGCAGCCGGATCGAGGGCCGCGAGCACCTCCGTGCGTCCCACGAAGCCCGTTCCGGACGCCGAAGCCATCACCTCCTCCGCGGAAAGCGCCCTCTGGTGGAGCCGCGCCTCGAAGAGCACGCCCTTGAGCAGACGATTCCCGGAGGGTGTGCCGTGGCGCAATCCGAAGAGGAGCTGGCTCTCGCCCGGCTTGAACGTCGCTCGCCCCCCCTTCCTGTAAGGGGTCCCATAGAGCGCTCCATTCCGGTAGCACCGGATGAGCCCATCCGCATCGTAGGCGATGGCGAGGTGCACGAGTTCGGGAGCGGTAGCGGACTGCACCTCGGCAGCAAAGCTCTGGGTGCGCTGGAAGTTATTCGAGCCGGCTATCCACTGGCCGGGGGAATGCTCTCCGTAGACGATCGAGTCGAAGACGCCCCCGCCAAGATCCTGCACCGTGAGCACCCCGCCGCCGCGCTGGTTGAGGTCCGAGAGCTGTACCCAGGCCTCCAGTGTCTTCTCGCTGACCTGGGCCGATATGGCGGGCGTCGAGACGTGGCCTCCCCCATCGAGCAGCAGCCCCCCACCCTCAAGTCGCGCTGTCCCGTGCAGTTGACCATGGAGCTCACCGACGGTGTCTTGCACGCTTTCGCGGAAGTCCCAGCGTGCGAACGGGGTGGGACCGCTCGGGGCTTCCCTCCCCTCAAGCGCCTCCAGCAATCGCAGGCGTACCGGATTCAGAATGGAGTCGCGCTGCGCCACCTTGCTTGTGAGTTCCACCCCCAGCACTCCGCGGCGTTCTTGGTCTGTGTGCAGGGCAGATCGACAGCTCTCGGCGTAGGCGCTCAGCGCCGCGAGCTCTTCAGCCTCAGCTTCACGGCCGGTGGCGGACTCGAACATGTAGGCGAGGGCCGCGCTCTCACTCGACCCGGCGGCGCGGGAACCCATGCTCCTCCCCCAGGCCCGCGCAAGATCGCGCACCAGGGGATCGTTCATCAGGGTCAGCGCCTGGGCCGGGACGTTGGTCACATGGCGCGAGCCCACCGGGGCGAACGGCACGGGCGCGTCGAAGCCCTGGAGGAAGGCGTCCAGTGCATTGCGCCGCGACTCGGCATAGACGCTGCGCCTCGGCGTGGCGGAGTTCGGGCCGAAGCCGGGGCCGAACATGCGCTCGTCCAATCGCCCCGCGACCGCAAAGAGCGAGTCGCGGATCGCCTCGGCGTCCAACCGGCGGGTGTTGGCGTGGGAGAGCCACCTGTTTTCAGGATCCAGGGCCAAGGCCGCCGGTGATGCCGTGGAGCTTAGCCGCCAGGTCTTGGAGAGGACCAGGAAGCGAACCATCTCCTTGATGGACCAGCCCTTCTCCACCATGCGCGCCGAGAGGAAGTCCAGCAGCTCGGGATGGGAGGGCTCCGTGCCCAACCGGCCGAAGTTGTCCGGGGTCGTCACGAGCCCCTGGCCAAAGAGGTGGTGCCAGATCCGGTTGGTGATCACCCGCGCCGTGAGGGGGTTGTCCGCTCGCAGAAGATCCTCTGCCAACTCCAGGCGGCCTCCCGTTCCTGGCTCATAGGGCTGGGGGTCAATCGCCTCGAGGAATCGACGCGGGATGACCTCCCCGGGGTTGCGGTGATCCCCACGCACGAAGAGCGCCTGGTCGGCAGCGTCGGCCTCGACGATGCCAGGTACCCGGGTCGGGAGAGGCACGGCGGCCTCCAGCGCGCGATACTCCCCCACCAGCTTGGCCACCTCTGGAAGCTGAACGAGGTCGTTGGCGAGCAGACCGCCTCGCAGGCAGGCGTCGAGCAACAGAGCCTGTTGGTCGGTGGCCTCTGAACGCTTCCAGCTCTCGATGGCTTCGTTGATCCGATGTGCGATCTGCTCGGAGAGTTCATCCATGGACCGAGGCGCGTCCGTGAAGGCCAGGGTCGAACAAACGTCCAGGATCGGGTCGGAGGGTCGGCCCGCTCCCTTCTTGGACATCCGGACTTCACGCACGCCAAACCACGAGCGGTCGCCCCCGCCGACCTCAATGGGAGCGTCCTGGCCCGTGTAGAGATCCAGATGGACGCGGTCCCCATCCCAATAGGACAGGTCCAAGCGCGACCACGACCATGTATCACTCTTGATCTCGCTGATGGGAAAGACCGTGCCTGAGCGCGGGTAGTCCTGCACCGCATAGCGCAGCTTGGCCCCTCCTCCGCCCAGGACCCGGAACCAGAGTTCGTACTCGCCCTCGAGGGAAAAGTGTGCGGACTGCAGGACTCCGCGGTGCCGACTGGAGAGGAGATGGGTGTAGATCCCTGCGGGGTAGATCCCGCTCAGCACCTGTTCACCCGCCGGAGCGACCGCGAACTCACCCGCAGGTGACGCGTCTCCACCAAGCCCGTTCCCCGAGGAATACCACTCGCCCATTCCCGTGGCGCCCGTGAGGTCCCAGCGTCTCTCAAACTCCGTGGACGGCCCACTCTCCTGCTCGGCGGCGCGCGTCGCCTCCCAGGCCGCATCGAAAGAGAGCCCCTCGCCCAGCCGTTGCTCCAGGTCCCACAGCAGGTGCAGAGGATGGTCAGAGCTCTCGGCTTTTTTTTGCACGTCAGCGGACAATTCCAGCCAACCGTTCTCCCACGCACTCCAAGCTTCAGCTAGGGCCGAGCGGATCGCGGCCTTGATCTCCACGAGCTCCCCCTTGTGCCGCTGCTGGACTTCGGCCGTATTGACGTCCAGCATGGCCGGCCGGGACGAACCCAGAATGCCGAAGAGCGCGTAGTAGTCCGCCTGGCTGATCGCGTCGAACTTGTGGTTGTGGCAGCGCGCGCAGGAGACGGTCTGGGCCAGGAAGGTCTTGCTGAAGACGTTGATCTGGTCGTCGGTGAAGCGCACCTTCTCGTCGAGCGCGTCGGTGGGCGCGAACCCATGGAACACGAGGCGCCAGTGCGCCGTTCCGATCGCGGACTCGTTGATCCCCAGGTCGGCATTCACGCGCGGCTCGCTGAGCAGGTCGCCGGCGATCTGCTCGCGCACGAACTGGTCGTAGGGCAGGTCCTGGTTGAAAGCCCGGATCAGGTAGTCGCGATAGCGGTAGGCGTGAGGGATGCGAGGATCACCCTCCGAGCCGTGTGAGTCAGCGTAGCGCACGAGGTCCATCCAGTGCCGCGCCCACCGCTCGCCGTAGCGCGGTGAGTCGAGCAGTCGATCGACGAGGTGCGCCAGCGCCTCGGGATCCTTGTCCGCCAGGAACTCGCGGATTTCCTCCGGCGTCGGGGGCAAGCCGATGAGGGCGTAGTACAGGCGCCGGACCAGGGTCCGGCGGTCCGCCTCGGGGCCTGGCTCCAGACCATGCCGCTCAAGGCTTCCCTGGACTAACCGATCAACGGGGTGGTTGGACCACCACTTGTATGTGACCGGCAAGGTGGGAACCACGATAGGCCGCAGACTCCACCAGTTCTTGCGCCGCTCAAATTTCGCGGCCCACGAGGTCAGCGCCTCAAGCTGCTGGTTGGAGGGCGGTGCATCCCGAGGGTCGTAGGCGCCCTTGCGGATCCACTCCTCGAAATCTGCGACCACGGAAGCATCCAGTTTCCCTCCGTCCTTGGGCATCTCCACCCCGTCGATCTCATGGCGCATGACCCTCAGGATGAGGCTTTGATCCGGGTCACCGGGTACCACGGCAAACCCCGAGACGGACGCCATGCGCGTCCGCTCCCGAACGTCCAGAGCCAGGCCACCGCGGGCCCTGTCCACGCTATTGTGACAGGCGTAGCAATGCTCGATCAGGACGGGACGAATGCGAGCCTCGAAGTGCTCTGCCTGCTGCGCCGTGGTGTTCATCACCTGCGCCCCAAGGACACTGGCCCCGGTCGCCACCATGAGTAGGAAGGTGAACAAGTAGCGGTGGGAGCTCATGGTCTGCGGTACAGGCTCTCGCCCGTACGGAAATTGTAACCGCGCTGCGCGTTTCCTCGCAGGTATCGCTCGTTCGGCGGGCCAACCGGACACGGGCCACATGCGGTATCCTGCGTCACTCCGATCTCCAGCCAGCCCCTCCCCACCGCATGGGGCACAATCCCCCCGCACGCTTTCGCGTAGTCCTGACAGTCATCTCGCCAGGCATCACTCCATGAAATCCTCACTGCTACTGCACACACTCCTGATCGCCCCCTTGCCGCTGGTCTCCGCCCATTTGGTGGACGACGAGGGCTATCGACTTCCACCCCCGGAGGTGGTCGAGCTGGTGGACGCCGCGTCGCCGCCCTCCTTGAGCATCAGCCCCGACGGCCGCTGGGCCCTCGGCGTGGAGCCGGACACTCTTCCTTCGATTGCTGACGTCTCGCGGCCCATGCTGCGCCTCGCAGGACTGCGCATCGACCCCACAGCCAATGCCCGCCACCGCAGCTCGTTCAACCGCGGGCTCTTCGTGCGAGACCTCACGAGCGGCGCGGAGACGCACGTACTCCTCCCCATGGGCTCGCGCCTGGTGGGAGCGCGTTGGTCACACACCTCGCGCCACTTCGCCTACACCACTCTCTCGGCTTCCGGAACTTCTCTGTGGGTGGCCCGCGTCACCGCACCCCGGGCCGCGTTCGAGGCCAGCGGTAGGGTCTCCTCGGTGCTGGGCTCCGGCTATCAATGGAGCCCCGACGGGACGAGCCTGATCGTCACCGAGGTACCTGCTAAACGCGGGGCGCCCCCCGTCAAGCCCCTGGTGCCCACCGGCCCCAACGTGCGCGAGACCAGTGGCTCCAGCTCACCCCTGCGCACCTACCAGGATCTGCTCTCCAGCGCACACGACGAGGCGCTGTTTGAGCACTACGCCACGAGCGAGCTCAACCGCATCGACCTCTCCAGCGGCCTGCGCACTCCCATCGGGCCCCCGGCTCTTTACGGCTCAGTCTCCTCGTCACCCGACAGCGGACACCTGTTGGTAACCACCATCCAGCGCCCCTTCTCCTATCTCATGCCCGCCTATCTCTTCGGCCACAACGTCGAGGTCTGGGACGCGGACGGCCAGATCGAGAAGCGAGTCGCCAGCGTCCCCATCGCGGAGGGCATTCCCCTGCACGGCGTCCGCACGGGACCGCGCAGCATCGGCTGGCGCCCGGGACACCCGGCGACCCTGGTCTGGACCGAGGCACTGGACGGAGGCGACCCCAAGAAGGAGGGCCCCCACCGCGATCGTTGCATGCTGGCGGACCCCTTTGACGGAGAAGTGCGCGAGGCGTTCCGGAGCGAGTTCCGGTTGCGTGGGATTAGCTGGCTGCAGGACGGCCACCGCGCCCTGGCCAGAGAATACGACCGCGACCGCCGCTGGAACCTGACCTGGCTGCGAGACATCGACAACCCTGCCGCCAAGCCACGCCTGATCGAAGACCGCAGCAGCAACGACCGCTATGGAGACCCCGGATCTCCTCTCACCCTGGTCGACGCCAGCGGCGATCGACTGGTGCGCGTGGATGGACCCTGGATCCACCGCAGCGGCCAAGGTGCTGGGCCCGCGGGCGCGCGCCCGTTCCTGGACCGACAGAACCTGGAGACCCTGAAGAGCGAACGCCTCTGGCAGTGCGAGGAGAAGACGTATGAATCCGTGGCGGCCCTCATCGACGTGACGGCCTCCGGACCGGTCTTCATGACACGCTACGAGACCGCCAGCGAGCCGCCCAACTACCGCCTCCACAGCGGCGAAAAGGTCCAAGCCCTGACGGATTACGCCGACCCGACGCCGCAGCTGCGGGGAATCACCAAGCAGCTCGTCACCTACGAGCGCGCCGATGGGGTCGCCTTGTCTTCGATCCTCTACCTCCCTGCGGGCTATGAGGAGGGCACGCGCCTGCCGCTGGTGGTGTGGGCCTACCCCCGTGAGTTCAGTGACCCCAAGACCGCCGGCCAGGTGGGTGGCAGCCCCCATCGCTTCACGCGCATCGGCGGCTCCTCGCACCTGTTCTTCCTGACCCAGGGCTACGCCATCATGGACGCCGCGACGATGCCGGTGATCGGTGATGCCGAGACCATGAACGACACGTTCATCGAGCAGATCGTGGCGGCGGCCCAGGCGGCCATCGACAAGGCCGTGGAAATGGGGGTCGCCGACCCCACGCGCGTGGGCGTCGGGGGGCACAGCTACGGGGCCTTCATGACGGCCAACCTGCTCGCCCACTGCGACCTCTTCAGCGCTGGCGTGGCACGCAGCGGCGCCTACAACCGGACCCTGACGCCCTTCGGCTTCCAGTCGGAGCGGCGCACCCTGTGGGAGGCGCCCGAGATCTACTTCGCCATCTCGCCCTTCATGCACGCCGACAAGATCAACGAGCCGATCCTGCTCCTGCACGGCGAGATCGACAACAACTCGGGCACCTTCCCGGTGCAGTCGTCACGGCTGTACCAGGGCATCAAGGGCAACGGTGGAACGGCGCGACTTGTCTACCTGCCTAACGAGAGCCATGGGTACCGCGCCCGCGAGTCGGTGCTCCACACCTTGGCCGAGATGATCGACTGGTTCGACAAGCACGTGAAGAATGCCAGCCCCAAGTCCTCAAGCAGTGACGTCCTCGACAAATAGAACTCGGCACCCGGTGATGAGCGCTCAGCGGGCGCGGTAGCGCACCTCTCCCCCTACGAGGGTCAACTCGACCCGGGCCTCGCCCAGCTCCTCGGCGGGCATGGTGAGGATGTCGTGGGACAGGACTACCATGTCCGCCAGTTTGCCGGGTTCAAGGGAGCCCTTGATCTTGTCCTCGAAGGCGGCGTAGGCCGCGTTCACAGTGGCCGCGCGCAGGGCCTGCTCGCGCGTCATGCGCTGGCCCGGTTCGAAGATCTCGCCGTTGTTCATGCGACGGGTCACCGCGGCCCGGAAGTTGGCCAGGGGATCCACGTCCTCCACGGGCGCGTCGGTGCCCTGGGTGACCACGGCTCCCGAGCGCAGCAGGTCGAGGGCGCGGTACGCCCCGCTCGTGCTGCGCTCGGGACCGATGCGGCTGGGCACCCAGGGCCCATCCGACACGCAGTGGATAGCCTGCATGGAGGCAATCACCCCCATGCGCACAAAGCGCGGCAGGTCGTCGGGGTGCAGGTGCTGGGCATGCTCGATCCGCCAGCGCCGGTCGGCGCCTCGGTTCTCTCCTCCCTGGAGGGAAGAGAAAGCGCGCTGGTAGACGTCCAGCACCTCCCGATTGCCACGATCTCCAATGGCGTGCACGCACAGCTGAAGGTCGTGCTTGAGCGCCAGGCTGGCAACGGCCTCCATTTGATCAGGTGAGAGCAATCGCAAGCCGTGGGTGTCGGGCAGGTCCGTGTAGGGTTCGAGCAACCAGGCACCGTGGGAGCCCAAGGCCCCGTCGATGGTGCGCTTGATCGCGGCCACGGTCAGGTGGTGATCTCCCACGCCGACGACCCTGGCCTCCGGCATGGCGCGTGCCAGAACCTCCACCGGTTCGTTGAGCATCACCCACAGGCGCACGCGCAACTCGCCCGCCAGAGCCATGTCCTTGAAGGCGCTCGCCGTCCGCAGGCTGGTGCCCGCGATCTGGAAGCTGGTAACACCCTTCGCCAGACATTCATCCATGGCCTGCTCAGCCTTATCCTTCAGCGGAATGGGCCGCGCGCGAGCCTCCGCCCCCGCCACCAGACCCGCCGCTGACTCGCGCAGGGCCCCGGTCGGGTTCCCCTCCGAGTCCCTCACGACAGTTCCGCCCGACGGGTCGGGCGTCTCAGAACTCAGGCCGCACAGGTCCATGGCCTTCTGGTTGGCAAACACCATGTGTCCGCTCGCATGGCGCAGGAGAACCGGGTGCATTGGGGAGGCAGCGGAGAGCGAGGTATGCACAGGCAAGCCCTCCACGGCTCCTGGGGGAGTGCGCTCCCACTTCTCCTGGTGCCAGCCCCGCCCGCGGATGAGTGTGCCCTCGGGGATACGCTTGGCTGCCTCGGCCACCTGGGTCACGACATCCTCCCAAGAGGTGGCGGTGCGCAGGTCCAGCTGCATGCGCGCCTCACCGACTCCAAGGAAGTGGCCATGCCCCTCAATGAACCCCGGGACAACCCGCCGGCCTTCAAGGGCGATGACCTCCGTGTCCGCTCCAATCCACTTGGCAATCTCCGCCTCGCTGCCGACGGCCGTGATGCGTCCATCCGTGATGGCCAGAGCGCGAACCTCCGGCGCGGAAGTCGAGAGGGTGCTGATCGGTCCACCGGTCAGGACCGTGTCCGCCACGGGTGCTTGTGAACCATGGGCATGCCCCGCCATGGAGCACATCAGCAGGACAAAGAGATGGACGGCGGATTGGAGGGTCTTCATGCCCGCCATGAGAAACATTCGCCCCTCAAAGCACAATCAGGGCCTCCCATCCCGTGCAGGATTGCAGTCAGTGATGGATTTGTGAGACTGGATGGGCCCCACGCCTTGGTGCAACCCCATGCAAGCCCCCAACCGCTACCTGGTCTCGATCGTCTCCGCAGTGGTGTCCGTGACCGTAGCGCACGGCCAGGACTTCGGGCCAAGGCAGACCATCACCCAGATGGCACGTCACGCAATCTCGGTCTACGCCACCGACCTGGATGGTGACGGTGACCCGGACGTGGTCTCGGCCTCCTTGTACGACGGCAAGATCGCCTGGTACAAGAATCTGACGGCCAACACCTTCCAGGCCCGCACGGTAGGCGGACACAGGTTTGGCCGCCAGCGCAGGCTCAACACAGGGAAACTCCTGGCAGAAGACGTGTTCGCGGCGGACCTGGATGGAGACGGTGACGGTGACATCCTGTCCGCGACTTCAAAAAACAACACCATCTCCTGGTACGAGAATCTGGGAAGCGACAAGTACGGACCGGAGCAGGTCATCACCACGGCCGCCAACAACCCCGAGTCCATCTTCGCCACGGACCTCGATGGCGACGGAGACGCGGATCTGCTCTCGGCCTCCAGTTACGACGACAAGATTGCTTGGTACGAAAACATGGGCGACGGCTCATTCGGACCGCAGCAGGTCCTCACGTACAACGCCGACGGCGCCGAATGTGTCTACGCCACGGACCTGGATGGCGATGGCGACGCGGACGTGCTCTCGGCGTCACGTTGGGGCGGAATCGACTGGTTCAAGAACAAGGGTGGCGGGAACTTCAGTTCCAAGAGATTCATCTACAACACGAACGGCGCCACTTCCATCTTCGCCACGGATCTGGATGGAGACGGCGACGCGGACGTCATCGCATCGGAGGGGCTCGGAGACAAGATCGGTTGGTATGAGAACCAGGACGGGTTGGGGACCTTCAGCAACCGCAAGATCATCACGACAGCCGTTGATTCCCCGAATGCGGTCTACGCCACGGACCTCGATGGTGATGGAGACGCGGACCTGCTCTCAGCGTCGGTTTGGGACGACAAGATCGCCTGGTACGAGAACCGTCTGGATACGCCCACAAAGGACTTCGGGCCCCAGAAGGTGATTACGGACAAGGCCGACAATGCGACGGATGTCTACGCCGCGGATATCGATGGCGACGGGGTCACGGACGTGCTCTCGGCGTCCGCCTATGACAAGAAGATCTCGTGGTACAGGAATCTGATGGGAGCCCCCACTTGCAACGTTGTGTTCTGTGACACCGACATGAACAACGTGGGCGACGTGGCCCTCAGCACCTGCAACTGCTCGGGTGGTTCCATCAACCTCAGGTTGGTCACCCCCTTTGCCAAGCAGTTCACCTATCCCCTCGTGGGTCTCGGCACCTCGGCCGTGAGTCCGACCGGTGTCTCTGAGTTGTGCCTGGCGGGCTCCACCATCGGCCGCTACTCGCTGGACGCCGGGGCCATCAGTGCCGCGGGGATCTTCAGCATCGACCTCCTGAACGCCAACTCGGCCCCCGGCGGTGGTGTGCCCACGATCGGCGGTGCCCTGTGCAACGGAAACACCTGGCGTTTCCAATACTGGCACCGCGATGGCATGAACCCGTCGCGTTTTTCGAAGGGCATTTCCGGCCTGATCAACTGATTCTGGACCGGCGGGACTCTGAAGAATACACCTTGAATGAGCGGTTGGTCCCGGCTCATACTCAGGGCGATGAGGGCGCACGGTTGAAGTCTTGGATCCTGAGAGTGGGCTCTATGGTGCTGCTCGGCCTGATCCTCGGTCCCATCATCGGTATGCTCATCGCGGAGTACCTATCCGGAGATCCCGGGTCGTTCGGAGCCAAAGAAGACGGGTTTGTCGGCTTCCTCTACGGACTCAGGGTGGGCCCCTGCGTGGGCCTGGTGCTGGGTCTGCTACTGGCTTTCCGCAAGAAGAACGACACAGAAGGGGAGTAACCCCGTGGGCGGAACCTCATTCCTCACTGGATCTGTCAGGGTCTGCCTGTAGCCCGCGCTGGCTCCGCCAGAGCCACAGATTCTGAACGACCGTCCCGACCGTGACTGAGATGAGTGTGGCCTGAACCCCGGGCAGCTCACCGAATCTCACACTAAGGAACAGACCGGTCGCCGTTACGAGGAGGAAGAGGGCGACGGATTCTGGAACCGCGCGTGTTTTGTGGGCGTTGACGAGGTAGCCCGTGTGCAGGCTCTGGTACACGGTCGCGGCCGGTAGCAGGATCCCTAGCGGAACGGCGAGGCGTGCGATCTCCACCAGATCCGGCGCGAGTCCCGAGACCCTCTCGAACCACACCGAAGAGAGAGGCGTCAGGGAAATCAGAGCGAGGAATGAGCTCAGCCCGAGGGCGAGCCAGAAAGCGAAGCGCCCCAGGGCACGCTGGGCTCCCAGGCGGCCCGAGAGGCTGACGACCACCTCGTTGAAGGCGATACCCATGGACCGGGACATAAAGACCAGACCGATGACAGGTGGCCAGGCCGCGAGATTCTCAAGAGGAAAAGCCATGCGTGAGATACTCGCCGATCCCAGCGGCTGGACGAGGAGGTTCAGGAGTGGCGTCAGCGCAAGGGGAATGTAGAAGTGCAGCAACCTTGAGAGGGTCAGAGGGGCCGCTAGGGCGGCCGCCGCGAGCGGGCCGCGGATGACCACTCTCGAGAGGAAGCGCGCGGAGATCATCTCGGCGGTCACTCCAACGCTGAGAGCGCCCGCGGCGACGGCGATGCCCGGGATTCCGCCGTGGGCGATCCCCACCAGCAACAGGGAGCAGGTGACGATCACCCGCACCATGGTCCCCATGCCCACCGCCTTGGACTTCCCGAAGCGGATCAGGAGTCCCTGGTGAAAGCGCCGGTCCGCGATGGCCCAGCTCCACGGTGTCATCAGCATCAGCCCGAGACGACCGGGTTCGATCGCCTCCACCGGAGGATTGATGAGGGGAATGAGCAGGACGTCGTAGAGCGGCGTGAACGCGACGAGCGCGTGCAGGACCGAGAGCGCCACGCCAGAGAAGGTCGTGAAGCGCTTCAGGCGCCTGAAGGACTCGCGGTCCGTGGAGAGCGCGGTCGAGGCCGCGAGCATCATGATGATGGGCGCCTCGATCAATAATGAGATCGGGAACACAATGCCACCGAAGGCGGCGAGGTGGTGCTTCGCATCGGCCATCCGCGCAACGGCGGCGCTCACCAACGACATCTCCGCCCCCATGAGCAGCCAGCTGGCTGCCAAGGGCCACCAGGCGCTGAAGATCTGACGGTTGGTGAGGGGGGTGCGTCCAGCGGAGTCCATGAAGCCGGGGGTTGTACCGCACGGGAGGGCTCGACGACTCCTCCATCCCGATTATCTGGAGCCCCGGCCTGAAGCCGCCGGAGCAAGGCGGGGCCTACAAGAACACCGCGGCATGCAGCTTCCCCAGCACGGGGTTCGTTTTCTGTATTGAGCCACACCTACGGGAGGGCAGCGTTAGGGTGGGGCCCACCGCATCCCCTAGGAGACCATCCCATGCGCACATCCATTGCACCCCTCGCCCTCTCCCTGTCCCTGCTCGTCGCCCTCGCTCCGGCCCAGGAGGGTCGCCGAGGTTCCGACCGGGGTGAAGACAAGTCCAGCGCGAAAGAAGGCGCCAAGGACGACATCAAGCCCTATGACGAGGTCATTCCCGAAGAGGCCGAGACCTCTCGTGGCCTGTTCACCGTGCACCGCGTGGACGAGAAGCTGCTGTACGAAATCCCCGCTGACGGCCTGAACCGCGACATGCTGTGGGTCAGCCACATCGCCGCCACCCAGGCCGGCCACGGCTATGGTGGAACACCCGCCGGCAGGCGCGTCGTGCGCTGGGAGTTGCGTGGCAAGAACGTCCTCTTGCGCGACGTCAAGTACACCATCCGGGCCGAAGGCGATGACGCGGTAACGAACGCCGTGGACGCCACCTCCGTGGCGCCCATCCTGGCCAGCTTCCCCATCAAGGCCTGGGGCAAGGACAAGACGCCGGTGATCGACGTGACCGAGTTCGTCGCGGGCGACCCCGACGCCTTCAGCCCCAAGAGTCGACTGAACGCCTCGAGCTTCGACTCCAAGCGCTCCTTCCTGGACGAGGTCAAGGCCTTCCCCACCAACATCGAAGTCAAGGTCCTGAAGACCTTCAAGCTCTCAGACAATCCGCCCTCCTCCGGTGGCGGACGGCCGTCGAGCGGCCGCCGTGGGGGCCGTGGCGGGGGCAGTCTGACCGTCCTGCAGCACCACTCCATGACCGCACTACCGGAGAATCCGATGACCCCGCGCCTGTCCGACGAGCGCGTGGGCTACTTCGACGTGTCCTTCGAGGACTACGCGTCCGAGGAGCACGCGGTCGAAGAGGTGAGCTACATCACCCGCTGGCGCCTGGAGAAGAAGGACCCTGAGGCCGAAATCTCCGAGCCCGTGAAGCCCATCGTGTTTCACGTGGGGCGAGGCGTCCCGGACAAGTGGCGTCCCTTCGTGCACCAGGGCATCGAGTACTGGCAGCCCGCTTTTGAGGCCGCCGGCTTCAAGAACGCCATCATCGCCAAGGACGCGCCGACCAAGCGCGAAGATCCCGACTGGGACGCCGAGGACGCGCGCTACTCCAGCATCCGCTGGCTGCCCTCCACGGTCGAAAACGCCATGGGCCCGCACGTCAACGACCCGCGCACCGGTGAGATCCTGGAGTCCGATATCCTGGTCTACCACAACGTGCTGAAGCTGTGCCGCGACTGGTACTTCGTGCAGGCGTCCCCCAACGACCCGCGCGCCCAGCAGCTGCCCATGCCCGACGATCTGTTGGGTGAGCTCCTGGCCTACGTGATCGCCCACGAAGTGGGCCACACGCTGGGTTTCCCCCACAACATGAAAGCCAGCTCCTCGTTCACGGTGGCGCAGCTGCGGGATGCGGACTTCACCGCCAAGAACGGCGTCGAGGCCTCCATCATGGACTATGGTCGCTTCAACTACGTCGCCCAGCCCGGAGACGGTGCGCGCCTGATCCCCAAGGTCGGGCCCTATGACTACTTCGCCGTCGATTGGGGTTACCGCCAGTACGCCGACGCCGCGGCCGAAGAGGCCGGACTGGACGCTCTGTTGGCCAAGCAGGTAGCGGACGTCACTCTGCGCTTCGGCAGCCCGAACTCCAGCGAAGATCCCTCGCAGCAGACCGAGGATCTGGGCTCCGACCCGGTGGCCGCCACGGCCATGGGCCTGGCCAACCTGGATCGTGTGGCGGGCTACCTGATCTCAGCTACCTGTAAAGAGGGCGAGAACTACGACCTGCTGCGCAACATGTACGACCAGCTTCACAGCCAGCGCGGCCGCGAGCTGCGCCACGTGGCGAACATGGTCGGAGGGTTCTACAAGACGAACCTGTTCTTCGGCGACGCCGAACGCATGTGGGAACCGCTACCCGCGGATCGCCAGCGGGGGGCCATGGCATTCTTGACCGCCAACGCCTTCACGACCCCCGCGGCCCTCGTCGATCCCTCCCTCCTGGCGCGCCTGGAGACCAACGGCGCCGCTGACAAGTTGGTGGGTGGACAGAGCTCAATCTTGCGTACCCTCATGTCCGAGAGTCGCATCAAGCGCATGGCGGAAGAAGCCGCCCATGACCCGGAAGGCGCCTATGCGCCGGTCGAGATGGTGCGAGATCTGTCCGAGGCCGCCTGGCAGGACCTGCTGGGCGAGTCCACGGCGCTGGACCTCTACGCCCGCAACCTGCAGCGCGCGCACGTGGAGATTCTCGCCGCGGCGGCCAAGGAGGAAGCCCCCAAGAGCGACCTGGCCGGGCTGGCTCGGGGAGAGCTGCAATGGATCCTGGAGTTGGCAACCGAGCGCCTGGATGGAGCCAGCGATGAGAGTACCCGGCGCCACCTGGTGGACGTGATTGCGCGGGTGAAGGCCGACCTGGACCCGACCGGCTCTTCGAAGGACGCCCGCGCGGTTCGCACGTCGACCTCTGGTCAGTAGATCCTCTCGAACGCGACGGAGGCAACGAAGCGCCACCGCGGGCCCGGGCTCGCGGTGGCGCTCTGCATCGGGACGCGCTGAATCCCCAAGGCGGATCAAGCGCCAACATCTTCGCCCCATCTGGGCGCAGATCCCTATACGCTGTGCGCCATGCCCACTCTGACCGGAAGCCGGGCCGCACGGACGACCACTCTTTGTGTGCTGTACGCAGCACAGGGGATGCCATGGGGGTTTGTGACGATCGCGCTGCTCTCCTATCTGGCGGGCCAGGGGGCCGGGCTCGCGGAGACGGCCAAGATCTCCTCGCTCGCGACGCTCCCCTGGACCTTCAAGCTCTTCTGGGGACCGATAATCGACCGCTTTACGCTGCGCTCCATGGGTCGCCGCAGGCCGTGGATCATTCTGGCCCAGCTCGCCATGAGCGTGACCCTCCTCGCGATGATCCTCATCGGGGATCTGACCGCGGAGTTCGAGACCCTGGCCTGGATGGTCTTCCTGCACAACTGCTTCGTTTCCCTGCAGGACGTCGCGTCCGACGCCCTGGCCGTGGACGTTCTGCTTGACAGCGAGCGCGGATCCGTCAATGGGTTGATGTGGGCGTCCAACTACGCTGGCACGGCGATTGGCGGAGCGGGCATGGGCACCGTGATCGCGAATTACGGCCTGCGCCCCGCCTTCTGCCTTCAAGCGGCCGTACTGCTCGGGATCCTCTTTCTGCCGCTCCTGTTCAGGGAGCGCTCCGGGGAGAAGCTCCTGCCCTGGTCCAAGGGGGCCGCCAACATGGAACCCGGCGAGGAGAGAGCCGAGAGCATCGTGGGGCTGGTCCGCGGTCTGGCCGGCGCGTTCAAGGCCTGGCCCGCCATCCTGGGTGCTCTGTTTGCCTACAGCGCATCCATCACGATCGGCATGCGCGTCGCCGTCATGCCGGTCTTCTACACCCAACAGATCGGCTGGACCGATGCGCGCTTCGCCCAGGTCGAGGGTGGCATCGGTTCGGCGGCCGGGGTCCTCGGCGCACTCCTCGGTGGTTTTCTTGCCGACCGTCTCGGCGTGAAGGCCGTCATCACCCTGGGCGTGCTCGGTATCTGCAGTCTGTGCGTTGCCATGGGACTCTCCGACGAGCTGCGCGTGAGTCCGTTGTTCCCGCTCGTGTTCCTCTTGGGCACGACCTTCTGCATCTCCCTGATGACGGTCGCGGGCTTCGCCATGTTCATGCGCCTGTGCACGGCAACGGTCGCGGGCACCCAGTACACCTTCTACATGGCGCTCGCCAACGTGGCACGCATCTCCGGCGCCGCCGTCGCGGCTTACCTTGAGGACAGCGGCTACCGCATGATCTTCCTCGTGATGGCAATCGCGATCCTCATCCCTCTGCCGTTCCTTTACCTGATCCGAGGGGGCGATGGTCCGACCCGGGGCGGGGCACACGAGCCCGCTTGACGGGCGAATGCCTGACTTCGAGTCATCTTTCCCCGTGTTCCTTTGGCATTCCTGACCCCTCGCATCCAAGCGTTGCGCTTATGGAGGGATGTGCGAAGCTGGAGGAACCCAGGCTGCCGGTGCACGGATCCGGCGCAGCCCCATGACCCACCTTCAAATTCCACGCTCCCCGGCCCTGGGCCTGCTCGTCATGATCCTCGCAGCGGGGGCTGCGGCCCAGACGGAGAGGGCCAAGGTCCTCCCCGATGACGGGGCGGCGGGCGATCAATTTGGCACATCCGTCGCCATCAGTGGGTCGACGGCGATCATCGGAGCCTCCTTTGATGACGATAAGGGCATCAACTCCGGCTCCGCCTACATCTTCGACACCACGACTTCTGTCCAGCTCCTGAAGCTCGTGGCCGCAGATGGAGAGGCTGGCGATTTCTTCGGGCAGTCGGTCGCAATCGATGGCACCCTCGCCATCGTCGGTTCCATGTGGGACGACCCCAAGGGCAAGGACTCCGGCTCCGCCTACCTCTTCGACAACACGACCGGTGTTGAGGTCGCGAAACTCGTGCCAGGCGATGGTGAGGCGGGCGATGGGTTCGGCAGATCCGTCGCGATCAGTGGCGCCATCGCGATCGTCGGAGCCCCCATGGATGACGAGTTGGGCACCAACTCCGGCTCCGCCTACCTCTTCGACACGACAACCGGCGCCCAGATCGCGAAACTCATACCCGGCGATGGTGCAGCCGGCGATCAGGTCGGCTGGTCCGTCGCGATCAGCGGCGGCACCGCCATCGTCGGGGCCAGATTTGACGACGACAAGGGCACCGACTCCGGTTCCGTCTACCTGTTCGACACGGCGACCGGCGCCCAGATCGCGAAACTGGTGCCCAGCGATGGTGCGGCAGGCGACTGGTTCGGCTTCTCCGTGGCGCTGGATGGCACCAGCGCCATCATTGGGGCCATATGGGACGACGTGAAGGGCCCCGACTCCGGTTCCGCCTACCTGTTCGATATCGCGACCGGCACCCAGATCGCGAAGCTCCTACCCGGCGATAATGCGGCGGGCGATTGGTTCGGATGTTCCGTAGGAATCAGGGGCACCACCGCCATCGGCGGAGCAATGCTCCACAACGAAACGGGCAAAGACTCCGGCGCCGCCTACCTCTTCGACGCGACGACCGGCACCCAGACCGCCAAGCTCCTGCCCAGCGACGGAGAAGAGGGAGACCTATTTGGCAGATCCGTTGCGATCGGCGGCGGCACCGCCATCGTCGGGGCCGTGCAGGATGACGACATGGGCGGCGACTCTGGCGCGGCCTATCTCTTCGACACACCTTCAGCGCCCTGCAACGTTGTGTTCTGTGACACCGACGCAGGCAACCTGGGCGACGTCACCCTGAGCACCTGTGACTGCTCGGGTGGTTCCATCCTGCTCAGCCTGAGTACGAGCTTCCCGAACCAGTTCACCTACCCGCTCGTGGGACTGGGCACCACGGCCGTGAGTCCCACAGGCACTTCTGAGCTGTGCCTGGCAGGTTCGACCATTGGCCGCTACACCAACGATGCCGGTGCGATCAGCGCCTCGGGCACCTTCAGTATTGACCTGTTGAATGCCAACTCCGCTCCCGGCGGCGGCGTGCCCACCATCGGTGGCGCGCTGTGCAACGGCAACACCTGGCGTTTCCAGTACTGGCACCGTGATGGCATGAATCCCTCGCGCTTCTCGAAGGGGATTTCGGGCCTGATCAACTGATGTTCAGGTAGAGCCGAAGGCCCCCTACCTGCCAGGGCCGCTTTTGACTCAGGACTCGCGGTAGTTCGCCGGGTGGCCGGTCTGGAAGACGACCACGCGTTGTCCCGGGACGATGTGGTCGGCGGCGCGCAGGTCCTCGAGCGCCAGAAGACAGGCCGCTCCCTCAGGACCGACGTCGAGACCTTCGAGGCGCGAGGCGCGGCCCATCATCTCCGCGATGCGATCCTCCTCCACCGCGACGGCCTGGCCGTCGCTCTCGCGCAGGGCGTCGAGGATGAGGAAGTCCCCCACGGCCTGGGGTACCCGCAGGCCCCACACCCGGGTGCTGGGATTCTCCCAGGGCTGCGCCGAAGTCTGGCCCTCTTCGAAAGCGCGCACGATGGGCGCGCAGCCCGCCATCTGGACCACGGCGAATCGGGGCCGCTCGCTCCCGATCAACCCGAGCGCCTCCAGTTCGTCGAAGGCCTTGTGCATGCCGATGATCCCCGTACCCCCGCCTGTTGGGTAGAGAATCCAGTCGGGGAGCCGCCAGTCGAGCTGTTCCGCCAGTTCGAGCCCCATGGTCTTCTTGCCCTCGACGCGATAGGGCTCCTTGAGGGTCGAGAGCATCCAGAAGCCATCGTCGATCTCGGCCAAGCGGGCTCCGGCCTCGACCAGGGTGCCCGCCACCGAGTGGATCTCCGCACCGAGTTGCCGGCAGCGTTCGAACAGGAAAGGCGGCGTGTCTTCCGGCATGGCCACCCTGCACGGCAGCCCGCCCGCCGCAGCGTAGGTGGCCAGGGCCAGGGCCGCGTTGCCCGCGCTCGGTAGCTGAACCCCGGGCGCGCCCAACTCACGGGCGCGGTTGACGGCCAGGGACAGCCCTCGGGCCTTGAACGAGCCGGAGGGGTTGCCGCCCTCCTCCTTGACCAGCACCTCGACTCCCTCCGGTCCCAGGCGCTGCAGGCGAATAAGCGGCGTGCCTCCCTCCCCTAGGTCAATGCGCCCCTCGAAGTCGCGCACGGGCAGGAGTTCGCGGTAGCGCCACAGGGTCCACGGCCGCAGCAGCAGGGATTCTCGCCACGCCTGCCCCTTGGCGGGATCGAGGTCGTAGCGCACCAGCCAGGGTTTACCCGCCGGAGACAGGAAGGCCGGCGCATCCAATTCCGCACTCTCACCCGTCCCCGAGCATTCGAGCGATCTTGCCCAGCGTTCGTTGGTCATCTCTGTCACTTGGATCCGTCGGAGCCCTGCGCCGCTTGGGCGCCCGTGCATCGCGAGCCTAGGTCATCCATGCTCGCTGATCCAGCGACGCAGGCAAAGGGCGGGCAGGATCTGAGCTGTTCCCCGCCGCTGAGATCGCGGTGATGCTCCGGTAGGGCCGCAGGGCAGCCCCTCCCCCAGCGCCCCTCTGTATCCCTTATCCCCCCATCTTGTAGAACTGCTCCCAACCGGCGCGCGGCGGCGGGCCGTCCAGCAGAGCATTGGCCCTATCATTGCCGACGAAGCGCTCGGTCTCGCGGTCGAAATGCAGCTCTTCGTTGAGGTGCTGACAGATGACGCCGAGCATCAGGGTCTTGGTCAGATCGCCTCCGATTCGGAAGGGCGAACGCGTCTTGCCTTCATCCATGCACGCCGCGGTGAAGCTGGGCGCGTGGCCGAGGGGCGGGTTCTCCACCTCGAGCGCCTGCGCGTGCTCCTCGGCCTGGTCACCGGGAATCACGTGCGACCTTCCGGAATGGGATCCGCGTGTGACCGCGAACTTCCCGTCCGCGCGATACAGGACCGTGCCGGCTCCGCCCAGCTTGGGAGCCTCGAGGCTACCGTCCGGCTGCTTCTCGTGGAACTGCTCGGGAATTTGGGGGAGGCAGTCGGCCCCATCGCGCCAGGTCAGTTCCAACGGTGGGTGTTCGCCTCGCCGGGGGAACTGCATCCTCAGGTGCGAGCTCAGCGGAAAGAGGACGTCATTATGGTCGTCGATACGGAGCGGCGTGATCCTGGTGGGCTGTCCCAACTGGAGGGACTCGTGCACGAAGTCGATGATGTGCGCACCCCAGTCACCCAGCATGCCGTTCCCGTAGAGCCAGAAAGCGCGCCAATCGAAAGGGTGGTACCTGGCACTGAACGGCTTCTTCTCCGCCGGCCCGCACCACAGGTCCCAGTCCAAGGCTTCGGGGGTCTTCTCCTCCTTGGGGTACGCCGAGAAGCGTCCCGCGGCATCCATGAAGAACATGTTCGCAGACTTCCAGGCCTCGACCTTGGTAATGTCGCGCACGACACCGTGCTCCACCATTCGCTGGAACTGGGCCGATGCCCCCGAGGTGTGCCCCTGGTTGCCCATCTGCGTGACGACGTTGAACCTCTTCTCGGCCCGCATCAGCATGTCCGCCTCGCGGTAGGAATGAGTCAGCGGCTTCTCGACATAGACGTGCTTGCCCATCGACATGGCGAGAATTGCCGCAGGGAAATGCGTGTGATCCGGCGTCACCACGCTGACGGCGTCGATGTCCTTGTCCATCTCCTCGAGCATCACGCGGAAGTCCTTGAACTGCCGTACGCCCGGGTACGTCTTCAGGTTGTCCGCGACACGCTTCGCGCTGAAGTCGACATCGCAAAACGCCACTGGATGCGCCTTGCCGCCGGCGCAGATCTCGGGAACGACGCGCGCAGCCCGACCGCCCACACCGATCACGGCCAGGTTGATCCGCTTGCTCGGCGGTAGTTTGCCATCCTGTGCCCGGGCTCCGGAAACGAGATAGGAGGGGAGGATCGTGAAACCGGCTGCTACCGCGGCCGACTTCTTCACGAAGTCACGGCGATTGCTTCGAGTCTTGGGGGACATGGGCTAGGTGATGGTGAGGAAGGGAGGTGAACCTCAGCGGCGCAGGACATGCGGCCCCGTCAAGGGCTGGGACACTCGTTTCATGGGCCACGGTAGTATAGAGACCCTGCCCAAATACCCTCCCAGCCCAGCGTTGCGGCTTTGGGGAGATGTGCGAGGATGGGGGGCATGCAGTTTGCCCGTTCTGCTGCCATTCTCGCTCTGGCAGGCCTCTTGGCCCCTTCCCTAATCGCGCAGGGGTCGGTCGTTTCCTGGGGCTATGACGGCTACGGTCAGGTCTCGAACACCCCACCGGGCACGGGGTTCGTCCAGGTAGCCGGGGGGAGGCACCACTCGCTGGCGCTACACCAGGACGGGTCCATCGCTTCCTGGGGTTGGGACTTCTACGACCAGGTCACGGACACCCCACCGGGAACGGGGTTCGTTGCCGTGGCTGCGGGGTGGCACCACTCGCTGGCGCTGCGCGCCGACAAGTCGATCGTCTCCTGGGGACGGAACCCCGACAAACAACCTTCGAACACCCCATCCGGCAATTGGTTCATTCAGGTTGCCGGAGGGGAGTATCACTCGCTTGCGCTGCGCGTCGACGGGTCCATCGCTTCCTGGGGACGGGACTTCGACAACCAGGTCACAGACACCCCAACCGGACCGGGGTTCATTGAGGTGGCCGGGGGGCAGGCTCATTCGCTAGCCCTTCGCGCCGACGGGTCGATTGCCTCCTGGGGAAGGGATAACTTCAAGCAGGTCACGGACACGCCATCCGGCACGGGATTCGTTCAGGTGTCCGGCGGGGCGCTCCACTCGCTGGCGTTACGTAGCGATGGATCCATTATCTCCTGGGGATGGGACAAGTACGGCCAGGTTTCGAACACCCCTCCCGGACCGGGGTTCTTGCAGGTGGCCGGGGGATTTTGGCACTCGCTGGCACTGCGCACCGATGGGTCGATCGTCTCCTGGGGACGGGACTTGGAAGCCCAGGTCACGGACAGCCCAGATGGAACGGGGTTCGTTCAGCTGACCGGAGGAGGACACAATTCGCATGCTATTTCCGTCATGGCCTGCAACGTCGTGTTCTGTGATACCGACGCGAACAACATCGGCGACGTCACCTTGAGCACCTGCGATTGCTCGGGCGGCTCCATCACCCTTGACCTGAGCACGCCCTTCACTAATCAGTTCACCTATCCACTGGTGGGGCTGGGAACGACGGCCGTGAGTCCCACAGGAGTGTCCGAGCTGTGTCTGGCTGGCTCAACGGTCGGCCGCTACAGCAAGGATGCAGGCGCCATCAGCGCCTCGGGCACGTTTGGAGTCGACCTCTTGAACGCGGTCTCCGCCCCCGGCGGCGGCGTGCCGACCATCGGTGGTTCGCTGTGTAACGGCAACACCTGGCGCTTCCAGTACTGGCACCGCGACGGCATGAACTCCTCGCGGTTCTCGAAGGGAATCTCAGGCCTGATCAACTGATCATCATGTGGAGCCCCCAGGAAGCCCCCTCCCCCAGCCCAGCGTTGCGGCTTTGGGGGGAAGTGCGAGGATGGGGAGCATGAGGATCTCTCGCTCCGCTGTAGCCCTCGCTCTGTTCAGTCTCCTGTCCCCATCCCTACTGGCCCAGGCCCCGATCGTAGCTTGGGGACGGGATCAAGCTGGCCAAGTCTCCAACGCCCCATCCGGAACGGGGTTCGTACAGGTTGCCACAGGGGTAAGCCACTGTTTGGCGCTGCACGCCGACGGGTCGATCGCCTCCTGGGGAGCGGACAATTTAGGTCAGGTCTCGAATACGCCCACCGGAAATTGGTTCGTCCAGGTGGCAACGGGGGGCGGGCACGCGATGGCGCTACGCGCCAAAGGTTCGATCAAGTCCTGGGGATATGACTTCTATAATCAGGTCAGTGACACCCCACCCGGAACGGGGTTCGTACAGGTGGCCGTGGGGCTGGTCCACTCGCTGGCGCTGCGTTCTGGCGGGCCGATAGTCTCCTGGGGAGATGACTCCTATGATCAGGTTACTGACACCCCACGCGCAGCGTTGTTCAAGCAGGTGGCCGCGGGGTCGTATCACTCGCTGGCGCTGCGCGGTGACGGGTCGATCGTCTCCTGGGGCAAGGACAACTACGGCCAGGTCCATTGGACCCCTCCCGGAACGGGCTTTGTCCAGGTGGCGGCGGGGACGGACCACTCGCTAGCGCTGAGGGCCGATGGGTCGATCGCCTCCTGGGGAAGAGATTCTGAAAACCAAGTCGTGGACACCCCACCTGGGACAGGGTTTGTCCATATCGACGGAGGGTGGCAGCACTCGGTGGCGGTGCACGGTGACGGCTGGATCGTCTCCTGGGGATATGACGGCTACAGCCAGGTTTCGAACACCCCACCTGGAACGGGGTTCCTCCAGGTGACGGCAGGGTCGAACCACTCGCTGGCGCTGATGGACGGCATGGCCTGCAACACCTTGTTCTGTGGTACCGACGCCAACAACATCGGCGACGTCACGTTGAGCACTTGCGACTGTTCGGTCGGTTCCATCACTCTCGACCTGAGTACGAGCTACACAAACCAGTTCACCTACCCCCTCGTGGGGCTGGGGACGACGGCCGTGAGCCCGACCGGTGTCTCCGAGCTGTGTCTGGCGGGTTCAACGATCGGCCGCTATACCAAAGATGCCGGAGCCATCAGCGCCGCAGGGACCTATAGCATTGACCTTTTGAACGCGGCCTCTGCCCCCGGTGGTGGCGTGCCCACCATTGGTGGTGCGCTGTGCAACGGCAACACCTGGCGCTTCCAGTACTGGCACCGTGATGGAATGAATCCCTCGCGCTTCTCGAAGGGGATCTCAGGCTTGATCAACTGATCTTCTGTTAGGGCCGCCAGGAAACCCCTCCCTCAACCCAGCCCAGCATTGCGGCTTTGGGGGGCACAGGGGAGACGAATCCCTGTCCCTGGTGACTCAGTCCTGGCGGGCAATCTCCCTTTGCGCCTTGTGGATCGAATCCAGTGATCTCAGCTCAGGCCATTTCGGAGGAAATGTCATGATTGAACGGAACTCGGGTTCCGGTAGATGACTCATAACTCCTAGTGGCGTTGAATGCCGACGCTCGCTGTCATCGCCTCCATCCCCGACTCCTCGGCAACACCTCCTTCAGAATCCAACTCGTGCGCAAATCTCTTCTAGCCATCATCTCCCTCGCTGCCCTCATGCCCTTGACTGTTGCGCAGACCCGTCAGGATATGGATCGGGACCTGCTCCTCGCTTCCCATCGGTCACTGTCTCCCGACTACGGCCAGGAGTCCGAGGTCCGCCTGACCCGGCCGGTCGAGGTGCGCATCGACCTGCTCTTCGAAACGGCTGAGAGCGGTGATGGCCTGCTGCGCATGAGCCTCTTTGGGGATGAGGCCATCGAGGTTCAGCACGAGTCTTCCGGCAGTACCCTCCAGGGTGGCCTCACCTGGGTGGGCAAGGTCGTCGGCGACCCCCATGGCGAGGTGTGTATGGTCGTTCACGGGGACAAGGTAGCGGCCAGCATCCGCCACGCCGGCAAGCTGCTGCGCATCGGCCCGGGATCGAACGGCGTGCACGGCCTGACCCTGGTCGACGAGAATAACTACCTGCCCTGCGGTACGGATCACAGCCACCAGGTCCACACACCAGATGACCTGAGTGAGTCCTCCGCCGCGGGTACGCTGTACGCAGACATTCTGGTCGCCTACTCGCCACAAGCTCGTTCCACAAATGGTGGCCCGAACGGCATCCTGTCGCTGATCAACCTTGCGGTGCTGGAGACCAACCAGGCCTACAACAGCTCAATCGTGGCCCATGATCTGCGACTGGTCCTAGCTCTCGAGACGGTACAGGACGAGACGAGCGACATGGGCCAGGTGCTCGGTCGCCTGCGGTCCACATCGGACGGCTGGTACGACGAGGTCCATGCTGCACGCAACCTGGTAGGAGCGGACTTCGTGGCCATGATCACGAGTGCTGGACAATACTGTGGCATCGCGTACCTCATGACCAACGTCAGTCAGGGTTTTGCCAGCAGCGCCTTCAGTGTCACGCTGGATAGCTGCTCTACGGGATACTATTCGTTCGGGCACGAAATCGGCCACAACATGGGCTGCACCCACGATCGCGACAATGCGAGCGGAGGGGCCTACGCCTACTCCTACGGGTACCGTACGCCAAACAACCAGTACCGCACGGTCATGGCGTATTCCCCGGGCTCCCGCATCAAGTATTTCTCGACGCCCCTTGTCACCTATAACGGGTGGGTTCTGGGCGTACCTCATCCAAACTCGGATTCAGCTGACAATTCCCGTAGCCTCGACACTGCAGCGCCCACGTTCACGAACTTCCGTTCTGAGAAACAGGTCTTGCTCTCTGAAGATTTTGAGAGCGGCAACTTTGCGGCTGGTGGCTGGACGGTTTCTGATGCGAACCGCTGCAAGGTCAAGACCAAGGCCTCCTATGGTGGGAATTTCGGGGGCCGCCTGAAAAAAGGAGGGGTCGGTACGGGCGCATGCACCGTCGGCACTGAAGCGACGTGGATTGAGTCTCCTTCCATCAGCACCGTTGGCTACTCCTCCGTCCAGATCAACCTGGCCGCCCACTTCCGCAACAATACGCTGAGCTGTGAATACCTAGACTTCCAGTGGTGGAACGGCTCGACCTGGAAGTCCTACGCCACCGTCGAGAAGCACGCCTGGGACAAGTACACCTTCTCCCTGCCTGCCGGCGCAGCCAACAATCCTGACCTGCGCCTGCGCTTCGTGACCAACGCGAAGGGCCTGAAGGAACGCGGGGAAGTGGACGACATCCTCGTCATCGGCACCCCCTGACCCTCCCCTAGCCCAGCGTTGCCCTGGGGCGGGGAATGTGCGAGAATGAGAGGATGAAGTACTCCGCCTGCCTGTTGTCGATTGCTCCACTCGGTCTCTGTATCTCAGCCGCCGGACAGAACTTCGGGGGCCAGCGGGCGATCACGACTTCAGCGGATGGTGCCGTTTCCGTCTATGCCACCGACCTGGATGGGGACGGAGATGCGGACGTGCTGTCGGCGTCCGTTTTCGAAAACAAGATCGCCTGGTACGAGAACCAGGGCGGCGGGGTGTTCGGCCCTCAGCAGGTGATCACAACTTCAGCGCCCTGGGCCCAGTCCGTCTACGCCACCGACCTGGATGGGGACGGAGATGCAGACGTGCTGTCGGCGTCCTACAACTACCCCAACATTGCCTGGTACGAGAATCAGGGCGGCGGGGTATTCGGGGCCCAGCAGACGATCACGACTGAAGCGGATGGTGCCCATTCCATCTACGCCACCGACCTGGATGGGGACGGAGATGCGGACGTGCTGTCGGCGTCCGCATACGACGACAAGATCGCCTGGTACGAGAACCTGGGCGGCG
>LWDU01037451.1_pt2 | contig 28457 bp, 31 predicted proteins | sample 727161 | NCBI WGS metagenome assembly LWDU01 (sample SAMN04566230, study PRJNA314399) | hydrothermal vent metagenome | isolation source: deep sea hydrothermal plume seawater | place: Mexico: Gulf of California, Guaymas Basin | collected 2004-07-11
AAAGGCCTCGTGGTCATGGGCGAAGAGGACGGCGCGATCAGCCTTGGCGTGCGTGCCGGCGCAGACCTGATGGCCATCATCGAGGCGCGCCGCGCGCTCGGCCGTCCGCTGCGTTTTACCTCGCTCGATGCGGGGCGTTTCGAGCGCGAGCTTTCAGAAGCCTATGCCCGCAGCGCCATCGAGAATGAGGAAGCCGATGCCATGGACAGCCATGGCGACCTCCATTCCCTGATCGATGACATTCCGCAGACGGCGGACCTGCTCGATGGCGACGATGACGCGCCTGTCGTGCGCCTGATCAATGGTCTCATCTATGAAGCCGTCAAACGCCGTGCGTCGGACGTTCACATTGAGCCTACCGTATCGATGGTGTCCTGCAGGAAGTGCTGACCCCGTCGCGCAAACTTGCCGCGCCGCTGACGAGCCGCGTGAAGGTTATGGCCCGTCTCGACATCGCAGAGAAACGCATCCCGCAGGATGGCCGTATCTCGCTGTCCATTGGCGGGCGGTCCATCGACGTGCGCGTTTCGACGTTGCCATCGCGCTATGGTGAGCGGGTCACGATGCGTCTTCTGGATACGCGCAACGCACTGCTGGGCCTCGATGAGCTTGGCATGGATCCCGAGACGCTCGCCCGCTTCAGAACGGTTCTTGCGCAGCCAAACGGCATTACGCTCGTCACGGGTCCGACCGGGTCCGGTAAGACGAGCACACTCTATTCGGCGCTTTCGGTCCTGAATAATGGGCAGCGCAATGTCATGACGCTGGAAGACCCGATCGAATACGGTCTCGAAGGCATCAGCCAGACGCAGATGCACCATAAGGTCGGTTTGACCTTTGCCGCGACGCTACGCGCGATCCTGCGTCACGACCCAGATGTCGTCATGGTGGGGGAGGTCCGCGACCTCGAGACTGCCAAGGTCGCGTTCGAATTCTCTTCCACGGGCCGCCCGGTTCTGTCGACTGTCCATACCAATTCGGCGGTTGGCGCGATCCAGCGCCTACGTGATATGGGGATCGAGCCTTATGTGCTCGCCGCCACGATGCGGGCGGTCCTGGCCCAGCGCCTTGTTCGCAAGCTCTGCGATACCTGCAAGACGCCGCATGAGGCGACGTCGGACGAGAAAGCCATGTTTGCTATCCCGGCGGACGAGGCGCACACTTTCTACCGACCGAGCGGCTGCATGGCCTGCGCCCAGACAGGCTATCAGGGGCGTCTTGGCGTCTACGAACTGCTGCTGGTCGATCAGGAGATGCGCCGCCTCATCCGCGAGGACGTGTCCGAGGATGAGCTGGAGGCGCGTGCCTTCGCGGATCACGACACGCTGTTCCGCAATGCGGCGCGTTATGTGACCACCGGCCAGACCAGCGTTGAGGAAGTCCTGCGGGTCTGCCGCAAGGATGAGGACGCCTGATCATGGCTGTCTTCGACTATCAGGCCATAGGCACGGATGGGAAGAAGACGCGCGGCGTCATTACCGCCGACTCGGCGCGCGCGGCCCGAAAGGAGCTGCGCCTGCGCCAGCTCTCGCCGCTCTCGATTGCCGAAAGCCGGAAAGTCCGTGAAGGCACGTCGGCCACCGGGCATGACCAGAAATTGGCGGGCAGCGATCTCGTCGTAGCGACCCGCCAGCTGGCACTTCTGGTGAAGGCGGGCACGCCGGTTGAAGAAGCTATTGGCTCAGTGGCCGCGGAGGCAGAAAAGCCCGCCACGCGCAAAGTCTTCCTGGGCGTGCGTTCCTCCATCACGGATGGCCATTCGGTGCCTGAAGCGCTGAACACGGCGCCAAAAGCCTTTCCGCCTTTCTACCGCTCCGTGGTTTCAGCCGGCCAGTCGTCAGGCCGGCTGGACGAGGTGCTGGAGCGGCTCGCCGTTCATCTCGAAAAGTCGCGCAAGATGCGCAACAAGATCATGTCGGCGCTGATCTATCCGATCGTTCTCGGTGTCATCGCGCTGATCGTTGTGACCCTGCTCATGGTCTTCGTCGTTCCCGCCATTGTCGAGCAGTTCGACACACTGGGGCAGGACCTTCCCTGGCTGACCGAAGCAGTAATTGGCGTCTCGAACTTCTTGCGCCAATGGGGGATCGTCGTTCTTCTCCTCCTGATTGCTGGCGTATGGGGCCTGCGGCGCCTCTTTCGGCAGCCCAATGTAGCTGAAGCGCGCGACCGGTTCATTCTTTCACTGCCCATCATCGGGCGGCTGTCGCGCGGTGTGTCCGCCGCGGCTTTCGCCCGCACATTCGCGACGCTCTCGGCCTCTGGTTCGCCTGTGCCCGATTGCCTGAGTGCCGCCCGCGGCGCGATGTCGAACGCCGTGTTCCGGAAAGCGACCCTGTCAGTAAGACGCCGCGTGGAGGAAGGCACAGGCCTTGCCCGCGCCATGCGAGCCGAGCGGGTCTTCCCGCCCATCCTTTTGCACATGGTCGCGAGCGGCGAACGCGGGGGCGACCTTGCCGGCATGATGGAACGCGCAGCCGACTATCTTGAGGATGAGTTCGATAACGCTTCGACCGTGGCTCTGGGCCTGCTGGAACCGATCATGATCGTGATCCTGGCCGGCATTGTCGCGCTGATTGTCCTCTCCATCATGCTGCCCATTCTTCAGATCAACCAGCTGGCCATCGGCTAGCGCCAACGGAGACAAAACTCATGTTCGCGAGAAAACACCGTCAGGCACCCCTCAAGGCCAAGTCGAAAGAGGCCGGCTTCACGCTGACCGAGATCATGGTCGTCGTCTTCATCATCGGTCTTCTGTCGACAGTTGTCCTGATCAATGTGCTCGGCGCACGCACGGATGCGCAGGTGAAAACTGCGCGCACCAACATCACGGCGCTTTCCAATGCGCTCGAGCAGTACAGCCTCGACATGTACGACTATCCGACACAGCAGCAGGGCCTCGATGCGCTGGTGAACGAGCCGGACGGGGCTAGCGCTGCAGGCACTTACCGCTCTGGCGGGTACGTAAATTCCATACCACTCGACCCGTGGGGCCGCCCTTTCATCTATGAGCGCCCGGGCGACAAGTCTGGCCGCGCCTACGACCTCTATTCGCTCGGCGCGGATGGCCAGGAAGGCGGCGAGGAAGAGAACGCAGACATCGGGAACTGGAGCTAGCGCTTGCTGGCACCGCACGCTCACCTGACCCGGCGCGATGCCGGGATGACGCTGGTCGAGGTGATGATGGTGATCTTCATCATCGGCCTTGCGACCACTGTCGCGGTGATGACGCTACCGCCGCGTGAGCGGCCGGAAACGCGTGTGCTGCGTCAGGTCGAAGCCGCGCTGATGCAGGCGCAGGACCGCGCTGTGCTGACGGGCGAAGTGATCGGATTGCAGCAGACCGAAACCGGGTTCGAACTCCTCAGCTGGACGGGCGAAGAATGGCTTCCGCTTCGGGGCCGTACGCTCCGTCTGCCGGATGGCGTGGATGTGGGCAGGCAGCACCAGAACGTATCGTCTTCAATCCGCTTGGACGCGCTGAGCCGGTTGCGCTCGCTGTAAGCTGGCAGGGCTGGTCAGAGCGTGTGGAGCTCAACCCGGACGGAGAGGTCGCCAATGACGCTGGCCTCTAAATTCCAAGCAAAACGCCAGCAGGGCTTCAGCCTCGTCGAGACGGTTGCCGCGCTCGGCATCCTGTCGCTCGCGGCGATCCCGCTGATGCAACTTGCCACGAATGCTGTCCAGAACACTGGCCGCCTCGAGGCGCGCCTTCTCGCCCGCACGACAGCAGAGAATGCGCTCACCCGCGCCGTCTCAAGCCGTGAACCGATTGAGCTCGTCCTGTCGGAGGGTACCGAAGTCCAGATGGGGCGGCCATTCAAATGGGACCTCATCGTCTATCCGACAGACCGCCCGACGCTTTTCCGCTTCGAGGTCAATGTGCGCGAGGAAGGACGCGAGCAAGTCCTCGCCCGGCTCATGACGCTGAAGGCTGTTCCGGCGCAGGTAACGACCCCGGATACGCCGGAAAACGAGGGGGACGAGGATTGACCCACCGCCTCTCAACCTCGCAGGCAGGCTTTACGCTGGTCGAAACGCTGGTGGCGCTGCTCATCCTCTCCATCATGGCGGTGACGGGCGGCAGCATGCTGCTGGGCGCGACGAGCGCGGGCAAACAGGTTCGCGACCGCGAAGCCTATATCCGCTCACTCGATATGGCGCAGGCCTATATCCGCGGCGACCTTGAGGCGGCGACGCCTCGCGCTGCCGAGAGTGCGAGCGGTCGCGGCGGGCCGATGGGGCTTACAGGCGGCGAGACCTCACAGACGGATGCGCTGATCAGCTTTGTCCGCAATGGCTGGATCAATCCAGAGCAGGCAGAGGCGCGCTCCGGCCTTCAATACATCCGCTATGAGCTGACACCCGATGGCGAACTTGTCCGTATCGCGGCGCTCCGGCCCGATCCCATTGAGGCAACGCCCACAGTCCGGCAGGTGCTGCTGACGGGTATTGAGACTGTGAACCTCACCTTCTGGCGCGGCGATGAGATGTCGCTCTATTGGGAAAGCGCGGCGGGCAGTGCGAATACGGGTCTTCCGGACCGGATCGACATGGAAATCCGCTTTGATGACCAGCGGACCCTTCTCATTTCCAGCCTTGCGGGCGGGGTGGGCAGATGAGGCATCACACAAGGAAATCCGAAGAGGGCGTGGCCCTCGTGACAGTGCTGATGATCGTCGCGGCCATGTCCGCCGTCGCCGTGACGCTCAGCGCCGCCGTCATGTCCGCAACGACACGTGCGCGCACTGTTGATGCAGCCAGTCAGGCAGACTGGCTGGCGCTCGCTTCTGAGGAAGTCGGCCGTGCCCTGATCGAGGAGATGTTTGCCGCCAGCGAAGGACGCCTGTCCGCCGATATGCCCGGATTTGCCGAGCCTGTCCGCTTTCCGATAGAGGGCGGCGAGATCACGATGCGCGCGAGCGACGGCGGCAACTGCTTCAACGTGAACCGGCTTGGCAGTGCTGCGGCCCGGTCAGACGATGGCGCCATCGGTGTGAGCGGCCCGAATGCGCCTGAAGACTATGAAAGCCTGCTGGAGCTTGCCGAGGTCGATGACCCAAATCTCACGGGTCTCGTCTACAGCGCGGCCGACTGGATCGATGCAGACCAGTCGCCTGGGCTGAACGGGGCGGAGAACGCTTACTATGCATCTCCGGGCCTGCAGTACCGCACGCCGGGACTTCCGATGGTAGACGTGTCCGAGCTTCGCGCCCTACGCTATTATACGCCCGACGTAATGGAGACGCTGGAGCCGCTTGTCTGCGCGCTACCGGGCACGGATGAGCCGTCTTTCAACATCAACACGCTGACCGGCGAGCAGGCGCCGCTCATGTCGCTGGCCTTTTCCAGCGCGCTCAGCGTCGAGGCGGCGAGAGACCTCATTTTCCAGCGGCCCGTCGGCGGCTGGCCGGATGTAGAGGCCTTCCTCTCTGAACCGGCTGTCCGGCAAATCTCGCCAGAGCTTCGGCGCAGCGACATGCTGGCAGTGCAATCGGAATATGTCCGCGTAGATGCCGCGATCGACTTTGCAGGCACCCGCCGCACCGTGGAAATCATGTATCGCCGTGATGGCGCCCAGCGTATCGAGACGATATGGCGGGAGCGTAAAGGATAGATCGTGGCCACTCTCTACATCCTCATGCCCGCTTCAGAGGCCGATGCTCCGCTTTTCGGGTGGCATACGAATGGCATCTGGCGCTTTGCCGAGACGGNNNNGAGGATGATGTGGCAGAGCCTGTTGACCGGCTCCACATCGCTGTCGGCCGTCCCGCTGAAGACGGCACACGTGACGTTCTGGTGACCTCTGCGAGCGACATGGCTGGCTGGATGGCGTGGCTTTCAGCCAACCAGCTTGGCACCTGCGATGTCGTCTCTGCCCACAGCCTTATGCCGGAGGACGCCGACGTCTTCGAAGCACCAGACGAGATTCTTCTGCGCCGGGATGGGCGCGCCTTTGCGGTCGATGCGTCGATGCCTGATGATGTCCTTCGGCTGCTGGCCCCAGCGCAGGGCAGGGTGCATGGTGCAGCGCTTGCGCGGCGGCTCGGTACTACGCCAGTCGGCGAAGGCGCAACCACCGGCGAGGCTTATCTCAAAACGCTGGCTGGCGGTTACGAAACCGCTGAGCCCGGCTCGATCATCTCGCTTCGTCAGGGCGTCTATGCCCGACGCCGCCGTATGGGTCTGGAGAGCGCCAGTCGCTGGCGGTTTGCGGGGCTCCTCGCGGCTGCTGCCGCCATCATGTGGCTCGCCAGCGTCGTCCTTGAAACCGCCGCCTATCGCAGTCAGGCAGATGCCTTGCGGACGCAGACAGTGGATCTGATCTCAACCGCCGTGCCGTCCTCCAATGGCAATGTTGATGCCGCCCTGACGCAGCTTCGCCAGTCCCAGCGGATCGGTACCGCGTCCGTGCGCCCGACCATCGCGTCGGCTGCGCTCTATCAGGCACTGGCGGCGGCTGATGGCGCAGAAATCCGCACGCTTCGCTATGACGCCGCCACCGGCCAGCTCACAGCGCTTGTGCTCATCTCCAACTATGCCGAGGCAGACGCCATTGCCGCGCAGCTTGAAACTGCGGGTCTCGGCGTGACACTAGGTCAGGCGCGCCAGACGGGCGATCAGGTCCTCGCCGAGCTCACAATTGAGGGGGCCGCATCATGAAGAACTGGTGGACGGGGCTCACACTTCGCGAACAACTTCTCATCGGCGCAGCAGGTGCGCTGCTGGCAATCCTGATCGTCTGGTACGGGATTGTCTCACCGCTTCTGACGGCGCGGGCGGATGCACGCCTCGACCGTGAGCGCGCCGCATCTGATCTGGCGCAGGTGGAGCGTCTTCTTGCCGTTCAGCGCGCGCAGATGCCGCTTTCAGCTGGCGTCACATCAGCGGGACGTGCGCCTTACACCGGCGACGCCTTCAAGACCGAAGTCACGCGCGCCGCGCAGGGCGCTGGCCTCGCCATTTCGCGCCTGCAGGGCGGGGAAGCGGGTCGTTTCTCGCTTGTTTTCGAGCAAGCCGATGCGCGCCAACTATATTACTGGATGAACGAGGTGGAGAACCGCCTCGGTGGACGGATTGAGCGTATGAGCATTGACCAGTCTTCCGGCGAGCGGGTGCGCGCGACCATCGATGTCGTGGCGGGGGGCTGAGCAGAGATGCGCGTCTTCCTGATCATCGCCGCCCTTATTGCGCTCATCTGGGCCGGGGCATCGCAGATCCCGCTCGGCTTTGCGCTTCGCCAGCTGCCGCTGAATGCCATGGGCGTGAACTGGACCCAGTCTGAAGGCACTATCTGGAATGGCCGCATCATGGGCGTCTACCTGAATGGCCAGCCAGTTGGCGACATCGACGTGGCGCTGCAGCCAGCATCGCTTATCACGCTGCAGCCGAAAGTCGATTTCCAGTGGGGCGGGGCAGGCGGACGCGGGGCGGGCACGGTCGGCATGAGCGGCGACACGGTCAGCGCGTCAAATCTGCGGATTGAGCAGCGGATATCCGCAATGGAGAGCCTCTCACCGGAAGTGCGCGCTGTCGGCGGTGTCTTCCGCCTCTCGCAGGGCGCGCTCCGCATTGAGGGCAATCGGTGCACCTCTGCCACCGGGCGGTTGAGTTCCGACACGCTATCTATCGCTGCGCAGCAATTTGGCCGCGAATTCTCCGAGCTTTCCGGCACGCTGGACTGCGTCGACGGGGCATTCAGCCTGGACATGAATGGATCCGGCCCGACCGGGGACACGGTGGCCGTCGCTGCAGAGGCGACGCTCTATGGACGATCAGAGATCAAGGTCGTCGCCAACACAAATGATGATGAGATCGAATCGCTTCTCGCGAGCGCAGGGTTCAATCGCCGTGACGGCGTCTGGACCTTCATTCGCGAGACAGGCGGTTCAGGGCAGGGGGCACAATGATCCGAATCGCAACTTCGCTTGCCGCTCTGGCGGGCCTCATCACGCTTGCCGCTTGCGAGACTGTCGGGGCGGCAGAGACCGCGCCTGCACCGGAGACGAAGCCCGTGGAGCGCTCAGCTGCTGACGAGGCTCTAGCCGCGCAAGGGCTCGCGCCAGCTGTCAGTGTCATTCCCCAGTCCGGACTCCAGGCCCAGACCCTCGCCAGCAATGAGTGCGGCCTATTTCTCTGGAGCAAGACCCAGCCTGACCGGCTCATCTTCTTCCAGCGCGCAGCGAGCGGCCAGGCACGCATGATCATCGCCAATGAAACAGTCGATGCCGCCCAGACGGCCAATCGCGGCACAATCTTCGGCCAGTTCATGACGGAGCAGGCTTTCCTGACTCCAACTGGCCAGCAGGTGCTTGTCAGCTTCCAGCCCGGCGAAGAGCTGCAGGGCGGCCAGCGCATCGAGGATGGCCGCCTGACCATCACCGCCGAAGAAGGATGGCGCACGGTCATTCCGGTGCTCGGCGTAAGCGCCTGCAAGCCCTGACAGGGGGCGCACCAGCAACGAACTGAATTGTAAGGGGGGGGAAGTGGCTCCGCGAGTAGGACTCGAACCTACGACCGGGCGATTAACAGTCGCCTGCTCTACCAACTGAGCTATCGCGGATCACTTGCGAGACGGCTCCAATACCAGAGCAAACGCGCGTGTCAAACACCCCGCTGCAGCGCCTGACAAAAAAAGGGCGGGAGACTGAAAATCTCCCGCCGAGGCGTTGGGTGATGGTGGGTGTCTCCAAAGAAGACGAGTGTAGGTATGAGTCGGAATGGTTAATGCGTCGTAAAAGGATTAACGAAAATCCCGCTGGGATTCACAATAGTCCAGTCACCATCGCAAAACCCCGTCTGCAGCCGGTTTTCACTAGGCGTCCTTGTAGACAGGCTTCCGCTTTTCGATGAAGGCCTGCATGCCTTCCTTAACGTCCTCCGTGCCTGCGCAGAGCACCTGATTCCGGTTCTCGATCGCCATCGCCGCCTCAAGACTGGCAGCATCGACGGCCATGTTGAGACCTTCCTTGGTGAGGCGAAGGCCCATGGGAGAGGTCGCCATCATCTCTTCGACGAAGATCTCGCCTGCCGAATCAAGCTCGGCGTCCGGCACGATCTGGTTGACCAGGCCGACGGCAAGAGCGCGGTCCGCATGAATGAAGCGGCCGGTCATCATCAGCTCCGACGCAATCGTCACCCCGACGAGGCGCGGCAGGAAATAGCTGACACCCATATCGCAGGCCGACAGGCCAAGTTTGATGAAAGCGGCATTCATTTTCATGCTTTCGCCGCCAATACGGATGTCGGAGGCAAGCGCGAACGCAAAGCCACCGCCGCAAGCTGCGCCCTGGATCAGCGAGATGATCGGCTGCGGGCAACGGCGCATCTTGATGTAGACGTCCGCGAGATAGCCCTGAAAGCCAAACCCGCCGCCAAAAGGCGTCTCGTTCTCGCCGCGTGCCTTGATGTCGAGACCGGCGCAGAATGCGCGACCAGCCCCTTTCATCACCACAACCCGGCAATCGCGATTGTGAAACAGGCCGCCGAAATAATCAGACAGCTCACCCACCATCTCGGTATTGATGGCGTTCAGCATATCCGGACGGTTGAGCGTCAGATAGTGCACGCCGCCGCGCACCTCGACGCTGATCGTCTTGTAATCGTGCATGGAGTTTCTCCCTCTGGGCCTAGCGTGAGCCCTGGCCGTCATCGACGCGGATACAGGTGCCGGTGACAGCATCTGAAGACGGACCGACAAGGAACAGCAGCGCAGCGTCTAGCTGGGCCGGATTGCCGATCCGCTTGCGCGGGAAGTGCTGGGCAATGTCGCCCATCCGCTCCAGCATGCCGTCCATCATCTCGGACTCGAAAGCGCCCGGTGCGATAGCGTTGACGTTGATATGATTGCGGCTCCACTCAACCGACAGCGTCTCGGTAATCCGCACGACGGCGGATTTGGACACCGAATAAAGCGCCGCACCGTTGCCAGCATAGTGATAGGCTGCGGCGGATGCGATGTTGACGATCCGCCCCGGCTTGTCCGCAGCCATGAGGCGGCGAGCCACCTCACAGCTGAGAACGAAGGGAGCGCGGACATTGATGTCCAGCACGCGGTCGATCAGCTCGATATCCATCTTGTGGGCGCGCTGAGCGTCCGGGATACCGGCATTGTTGACGAGAATGGTGACAGTGCCGAGGGCCTCTTCAGCCTTGGCGACAGCGGCAACCATCTGGTCGGCATCGGTGGCGTCCATCTGGACGGGCAGGGCGGTGCCGCCTGCCTCCTCGATCTCCTTTGCCAGCGCTTCCAGCCGGTCGAGGCGGCGAGCCGCGATCGCGACCTTGGCACCCTGACTGGCGAGAACCTTGGCAAAGCGAAGACCAAGGCCGGAGGAGGCGCCGGTGACCAGCGCGACCTGTCCGGAAAGGTCGGTCGAATTGTTGGGTAGGGGATAGCTCATGCTTTCGCCTTTCCGCTCGTCGGGATTTCCTTGAAAGGCACATCCTTGTCGACGCGGATATCGCCCGGCAGGCCAAGCACGCGTTCGCCAATGATATTGCGCAGGATCTCGTCAGAGCCGCCCTCGATGCGGGTCGCTGGTGAGCGCATCAGCATGGCCTGGAAGCGTCCATTCTGCGGGCTGACCTCATTCCAGACGACGCCAGCTTCGCCCTGAAGGTCGAGCGCATACATGGCAAGTTCCTGCATCGTGGCACCCGCCACCAGCTTGCCGATGGAGTTTTCAGGTCCCGGCGTTTCACCTTTGGAGAGCGCCGAGATCGCCCGCATGCCGGTGTACTTCAGACCGCTCTGCTTGACCGCAAACTGGGCGAGCTTGGAGCGTACGCCTGAATCGGCCGTCGCCGCTTCGCCGTCGATTTCCATGTCCATGCAGAACTTGAACAGCTCAGGAAAGCCGGTCGACATGCCAGACCCGATGGACAGGCGCTCATTCATCAGCGTGGTGAGCGAAACTTTCCAGCCATTCCCGACGTCGCCGAGGCGTTGATCGTCGGGGATGCGAACGTCGTCAAAATAGACCTCATTGAAGCCAGATGCGCCATTGGCCTGCTTGATCGGCACGACTTTCACGCCCGGGCTGTCCATGCGCAGGAAGAACATGGTGAGGCCCTTATGCTTTGGCACGTCGGGGTCGGTACGGGTGATGAGAAGACCCCAGTCGGAGTTCTGCGCGCCGCTGGTCCAGATCTTCTGGCCATTGATGATCCAGTCGCCCGAGCCATCGTCGGCCTTCACTGCCTTCGTGCGCAGGCCTGCAAGGTCAGAGCCACTGGCAGGCTCGGAGAAGAGCTGGCACCAGACTTCCTCGCCGCTTGCGAGCGGTGGCAGCAGGCGTTCTTTCCACTCTTCATTGGCCCATTCCATAACGGTCGGGCCGCACATGCCGTGGCCGATCGTGAACAGGCCGGAGAGAACGGCGTATGGGCCTTCTTCCTGGCTCCAGATCACGCGCTCCATGGCAGAGCGTGCGCCGCCGCCATATTCCTTTGGCCAGTGCAGGCAGGCCCACCCGGCCTCGGCCTTCTTCTTCTGCCACGCCTTGGACGCCTTGATCGGGTCTTCACTTTCGAGACCGTTAGAACCGAAGCTTGCACGCTTCAGTTCGGCTTCGAGGTGTTTCGGGGCGTTCGCGTCGAGCCAGCTGCGGACCTCTTTGCGAAATTCAGCTTCTTGCGGTGTATCGTTGAAATCCATTATGTTTTTCCTTCCCTTCTAGGCGGCCGCTTCGACATTCCCGGCGCTCATCCGTTCGATGAGCAGGCTCTCCCATGTGGAGAGCGAGCCGATTGTCAGGGCCAGTGCATTTGAGCGGCGATAATAGAGGTGGCAGTCGAATGCCCAGGTGAAACCCATGCCGCCATGGACCTGGATATTGTTCTTGGCGCAGTGCTGGAACGCGTTCGTCGCCGAGACGCGAGCCGTAGCTGCCGCAATCGGCAGCTCTGCTGCGCTCGAGGAGAGCGCCCATGCCCCATAGTAGCAGTTCGAGCGAGCCAGCGTGGCGGAGACATACATGTCCGCGAGGATGTGTTTCACCGCCTGAAACGAGCCGATCTGACGACCGAAGGCCATGCGATCCAGCGCGTAGTCGCGGCCCATCTCCAGCGCGCGGTCGGCGCCGCCCAGCTGTTCAAAACCGATGAGGATCGCGGCGCGGTCCATGACCTGAGTCGCGATATGCCAGCCATCGCCGGCGCTGCCGATACGGGTGGCAGGCGTCCCGTCAAAAGTCAGCTTGGCCTGTCCGCGCGTCGGGTCGATCGAATCGAGGGCTTCACGGGTCACGCCGTTACCTGAAAGGTCGACGAGGCAAAGCGACAGCTCACCGCCTTCCTTGGCCAGCACGATGGCAAAGTCTGCGATCTCACCATCCGTGATCGGCGCCTTCGAGCCAGACACCGTCTTGCCATCGAAGGTCAGGGCGACTTTCGAGGGCTGCATGCGGCCGCTGCCTTCATTGATGGCCCAGCAGCCAATGGCCTGACCGGCGGAAATCTTCGGCAGCCATGCCTGCTTCTGGTCTTCGCTGCCTGCCTGCATCAGGCATTCCGCGCCAAGATAGACTGTCGAGGCGACCGGCACCGGCGCAAGGACGCGGCCAAGCTCTTCTGCAACGACGCAGAGCTCAAGATGGCCGAGGCCAACGCCGCCATATTCTTCCGGGATTGCCGCGCCGAGCACACCAAGGTCGGCGAGACCCTGATAGAGCTTGGCGTCATAAGCGTCGCCGCCTTCCAGAATGGCTCGCACGGCAGCTGGCGGGCAGTTTTCCTTCAGGAAGCGGCGCACCTGATCGCGCAACTGTTTCTGTTCATCTGAGAAATCGAGATTCATCGGTTTCCACCCTCATGGTTAGAAGTCGGTGCGCGATAATTGCGCCGTTGTTTTTGATTATGCGCAGAAAAGAGAGCCATCCCGGCGGGTCAGTCAATCATGCCGCCACGTTACGCCCCGTAGGGGTAAGTTGACGGTCATGACGGGTCTGGCGCGGGCGCTGTGACGATGGCGCAGATCGTGTGGACAAAGTGGTCCAGCACTTCAGTCGTCGACCAGATCGAGTGGGCGCGGCTGTCATCGGCTAGGCGGGTCTCGCGGGCGGCAAGAACAGCGCCGAGATAGGATTCGATGAACACGATCCGTTCAGTCTGCAGGCGCGGGGGCAGGTGCCTCATCCGGGCGCGCAACAGCTGGATGCAGGCCTGGAAGCCGGTATTCCACCGGCCTGCTAGTGCCTCCATGAAGCTATCCCTGTGGGTCATGGCGAAGAGAACGACAAAGCGGTTATAGCATTCTTCCTCGCCCGATGGATAGACGAGGGTTCGCACAATATCTTCCAGCGCCGGTTCGCAGCCGTTGGCCTGGAATCGCGCAAGGTCTACATTTCGCCGCTCATCGATGAGTTTTGCGCCGTCGACCACCAGCGCCCGGATCAGATCGGCTTTCGATCCGAAGTGATATCCGACAGCGCCGTGATTCTTCTGTCCCGCAGCGCTCGCAATCTCGCGCACGGTCACACCGTCGACGCCGCGCTCCGCAAATAGTTTCATAGCGGCCTTTTTCAGGGCGCCCACGGCATCGGATTCAGCTTTTTCATTCAGGCGGACCATGGGGAAGGCTTGTCTTCGCGCTGCTTGTTCGTCAAGCATATTATCCAAATGATTTAATGGAGAGGAAACGTGGAGACAGGCGTAGACCTTATACGGTTGGCATCCTGGATGGATGAGCGGTCGCTCGGGACCGGCCCAATAGAAAATGCGGTGCGGCTCGCCGGCGGGACCCAGAACATTCTTCTGAAATTCGACAGGGCAGGGCGCACCTACATCCTGAGACGACCGCCACCTTCATTGAGGGCCAATTCGAACGAGACGATGCGGCGAGAAGCGCGGATGCTTGCCGCGATCGCCGGATCTGATGTTCCGCATCCGGGTCTGATTGCCGCCTGCGGTGATGAAGATGTACTTGGCGCTGCCTTCTATCTCATGGAGCCAGTTGACGGATACGCCCCGTCGCAAGGGCTTCCCGAGCCATTTGTCAGCTCACCTGACCTTCGCCGCCAGATGGGTCTCTCCCTGGTAGACGGCATCGCCGCGCTTGGGGCCATCGACTACAAGGCCGCCGGACTTGAAGGGTTCGGAAAGCCCGACAACTATCTGGAGCGTCAGGTCAGCCGCTGGAAGTCGCAGCTGGAAAGCTATGGCGACATGCCAGAATGGGACGGCCGCAAGGACCTGCCGGGCATCAACCGTATCGGCGACTGGCTGGAAGCCAACCGGCCGGGCAACTTCCAGCCCGGCATCATCCACGGTGACTACCACCTCGGCAATGTCATGTACCGCTTTGACCGCCCCGAACTGGCGGCGATCGTCGATTGGGAGCTGACAACAATTGGCGACCCGCTCCTCGACCTTGGCTGGCTCATGGCGACATGGCCTGATGAGGCCGACACCTCCGATGAGGGCACGGTCGCTGTCCAGCCCTGGGAGGGCTTTCCGACAGCCGACGACCTCGTTTCACACTACGCCGCGCAGACCGACCGCGATCTCTCATCGATCGACTGGTACGGCGTTCTCGCCTGCTACAAGCTCGGTATCATCCTCGAAGGCACCTATGCGCGCGCCTGCGCCGGCAAGGCGCCCAAGGACATCGGCGACAATCTTCACAGCAGAACAATCTGGCTGCTCGAGCGCGCGCTGCGCTGGATCAGCTGAAGTACGACAAAGGGTTAAGGAAACAGACCATGCAGTTTGAATACAGCCAGAAGACCAAAGATCTGATCGCCCGTGTCGAGGCCTTCTTCGAGGAATATGTCTATCCAAGCGAAGAAGAGCATCACGCCTGGGACAGCGATCCAGCCAATCTCTGGAAGCGCTGGCCGGGCATCGACAAGATCAAGGAACAGGCCCGGTCAGAGGGGCTCTGGAACCTGTTCTTGCCGCATGAATATGGCGATTACAGTCCCGGCCTTACCAATCTCGAATACGCCCCACTGGCCGAGATCATGGGCCGCGTGCCGCACTCGTCGGAATTCTTCAACTGCTCGGCGCCCGACACCGGCAATATGGAAGTGCTGGCGAAGTATGGCTCACCGGAACAGAAGGAGCGCTGGCTGAAGCCGCTTCTGGCAGGCGAAATCCGGTCTGCCTATGTGATGACGGAGCCGCAAGTTGCCTCGTCCGATGCGACCAATCTTGAGCTGACGATCCTGCCGGATGGCGATGACTATGTCATCAATGGCCGCAAATGGTGGATTTCCGGGGCGATGAACCCGAACTGCAAGATCTTCATCGTCATGGGCAAGACGCTGCTCGACAATCCGCGCCACCAGCAGCACTCCCAAATCCTGGTTGAGCCCGGCACGCCCGGTCTCTCCATCGTGCGCCAGCAGACTGTGTTTGGTTCCAAGAACTCACCCGGCGGCGAGTGTGAGCTCCTGTTCGACAATGTCCGCGTGCCAAAGGAAAACATGATCCTTGGTGAAGGACGAGGCTTCGAGATCGCGCAGGGGCGTCTTGGACCGGGCAGGATCCATCACTGCATGCGCTCGATCGGTCAGGCCCAACGTGCACTCGAAATCATGGCGCGCCGTGCCGAGAACCGTGTAGCCTTTGGCAAGAAGCTGTCTGACCAGAGCTCGATCCGTCAGGACATTGCCCGCAGCTTCTGCGAAATCGAAATGGCGCGGCTTCTGACCTTGAAAGCTGCCGACGCCATGGACCGCTATGGTAACAAGCAGGCAAAAGACCTGATCGGTGCCATCAAGGTCATCGCGCCTCAGATGGCCCAGACCGTCTGCGACCGTGCCATCCAGGTGCATGGCGGCATGGGCGTCAGTGATGACACGCCGATTGCGCGCTTCTTCACGCTGAACCGCTACCTGCGCATCGCGGACGGTCCGGACGAGGTCCACATGTCCCAGCTCGGCAAGCTCAAGATCCGCGAATACAACGCGCCGAATGTGAACTGAGGGCAGGGAGGTAGATCATGAAAGCACTCGTCTATCGCGGCCCAAAGGATATCGCCTTTGAAACCGTGCCCGATCCGCGCCTTCAGGAAGAGCGTGATGCCATCATCAAGGTCGACAAATGCGCGATCTGCGGCAGCGACCTTCACATCTATCACGGCGAAACCTTTTCTGAGGACACCGGCTACTGTGTCGGCCACGAAGCTGTTGGCGAAGTGGTCGAGACGGGCCGCTCCGTCCACCAGCTGAAGGTCGGCGACAAAGTGATGATTTCGGCGGCCGTCGGGTGCGGTGAGTGCCGGTATTGCCTTGCTGGAGTCGTGAACAAGTGCGTGACCAATTCAGGCAGCTGCTATGGCCTGTCGGCTGCCCTGCAGGGCTCTCAGGCTGAGTTTGTCCGCGTCCCTGCGGCAGATTTCAATGCCGCAAAAATTCCCGAAGGCATCACGATGGAGCAGGCGCTGCTCATGACCGATGCCATGGCGACGGCGTGGTTTGGCGTGCGCAATGCGGACATTACCCGCGGCGCGACTGTGGCGGTCGTTGGTCTGGGACCCATCGGTCTGATGGCGGCTGAGGGCGCTTTGGCCGTCGGCGCGTCGCGCGTCTTTGGAATCGACCTCGTCGAGGAGCGCCGCGCCATGGGCCGCAGCATCGGGCTCGAAACGCCGGACCCTGAAACTGCGCGCGAATACGTCAAGGAAGCGACCAAAGGCCGGATGTGCGACAGCGTCATCGAAGCGGTGGGACACTCGGCGACGATTCGCGCCGCGCTTGGCTTTGCTGGCAAGCGGGGAACCGTCTCCGTGATCGGCGTCAATCAGGACCGGTCCATGGATTTCCCGATGGCCAAGGCCTTTGCGATGGGCCTTACCTTCCGGATCGGGACCTGTTCGGTGCCGCAGGAATGGCCTGAACTCATCCCTTTGATCCAGTCAGGCCGCCTCAAGCCGGAGCGGTATATCAGCCACACGCTGCCGCTCTCGGATGGCGCGCACGGCTATGACATCTTCGATCGCCGCGTCGACGGTGCCATGAAAATGGTCTTCGACGTCGCCTGATGTTGTTTCCGGCTGGGGAAATTCTCTGGAGGCCCCGGCCGGAATCGAACCGGCGTACACGGATTTGCAATCCGCTGCGTCACCACTCCGCCACAGGGCCGTGCCGAGAGAAGGAGCGTCGAATAGCAGCGCTCCGGTTCGCATGCAATGTGCGATTGCGGCGTTTCGCACATAGGCCCGCCGTTGCACCTTCCTGCGGCCTAAGATAAGGCGACTGCAAGCAGCACTTATTTCCTGAAAGGTTGCGCCAATGGACTTTGCGAAGATGCGCCGGATCATGGTGGATTCACAGATCCGCCCGAACGATGTCTCCGATCCGGAGATCGTCTCAGCATTTCTGCGCACCCCGCGCGAAGCCTTTGTACCAAAGAGTGCGCAGTCCATTGCGTACGCCGAATATGAGATCGAGACGAGTGAAGGCCGCTCGCTCTGGACCCCGCGCGACATCGGCAAGATGATCAAGTCTCTCGATCCGCAGCCAAACGACATTGCGCTCGTGATTGGCGCCGGCGCAGGCTATGAGACGGCCATCCTCTCTCACCTCTGCGAAACCGTGATCGCACTGGAAGAAGACGAGGACCTCGTCGATGAGCTAACGGCGAAGCTTGCCAGCCTCGATTATGACCGCGCGGTCGCCGTTCAGGGTGACCTTCGCGAAGGCCTCGCCGATCAGGCGCCGTTCGACATCATCCTCGTCTGCGGCCTGATTGAGCAGGCACCGGAAGCCTGGTTCAGCCAGCTTGCAGAAGGCGGACGCCTGGGTGCGCCAGTTGTTGCAGGCCGGGATCTTGGCCGTGCACGCATCTGGACCAAGGCAGGCGAGACGGTGTCCTACCGCGAAGTGTTCGACTGCTGCCCGCCGCGCCTTGCCGGCTTTGAAAAGCCGAAAAGCTTCGTTTTCTAGCGCCGGGGCCAAGGCAGCCTCATCAGCATTTTTCGGAACTCTTCCTTACCTTGGGCGAACGACGCTCAAGAAGTGAACGCTGTTCACTTTTTTTGAAAAGGCGTATAGGGTCACCCTTGCCGAGGGAGGGCACGACCGATGCGTCGCATAAGAAGAACGGCGTCATTGCTGGTAACCGGACTAGCGATCACAGCATTGCCGGCCAGTGCAGAAACGCTGCAGGACGCCTTGTCGGCGGCCTGGCTGAATAACCCTGCGCTCAAAGCGGAGCGCGACTCCACCGAAATCGCCAGTGAGAGGATCGAGCAGGCCCGCGCCCAGGGAAAGCCGCGCGTCACGCTCTTCGGCAGCTATGTCTACGAATCGATCGATTCGAACCGGCCTTTCGCCTTCAATCTCGGCGATCGTCCCGTTGCCTCAGCGCAGCTCGAAGCGCGCCTTCCTGTCTATACTGGCGGCCGCCTGAATGCAGGCATCGCGCAGGCTGAGACGGGCGCGCTTGCGGCACTCGCTCAGCTTGAAGCAACCGGCCAGTCAATCCTGCTTGATACACTCATCGCCTATGTCGACATTATCCGGGCACGCGAAGTCATTGCGATCCGCGAGAATAGCATTCGCCTGCTGGAGGGGCAGTTCACCGCCGCCTCCGACCGGTTTGAGGTTGGTGACACAACCCGCACTGATGTATCTCTCGCCCGCGCCCGTCTGGAAGGCGGCCGCGCTGCGCTCGCCTCTGCGCAGGCTGATCTTGAGGCGGCGCTAGCCCAATATGCACTCCTGACGGGGCTTGAAGCGTCTGACCCGCTGGCACCGGTGCCGCCGCTGCCAGAGCTGCCGGAAACATTCGAAGCCGCGCTCGCCCGCGCGCTGGACGCCAATCCGGATATCGAAGCGGCCAGACTTGGAGAGCAGGCGGCACGCCAAGGCATTGAGGTTGCCCGCGGCGCGCTGAAGCCGGAAGTGTCGGTCATCGCGCAGGCTGGCGTCCAAGAATACCACACGGATGGCTTCACTGATTCGAGCATCGTTGCGGGGGCGCAGGCCAGCGTTCCGCTTTTTATCGGCGGGCTGAACACCTCTCTCGTCCGCGAAGCCCAGATCGCGCGCCGTCGGGCCAACAGCCAGATCGCGCTCAGCGAACGCTTCGTCCGCACGCAAGTCGCGCGCGCCTGGTATGGTTTTCAGGCGGCCGACCGGGCCGTCGATGCGTCGGCAAGACAGGTCGAGGCGGCAGAACTTGCATATGAGGGCGCCCAGGAAGAGCTGAGCGTCGGGACGCGCACCACGCTCGATGTCCTCGATCAGGAGCAGCAGCTTCTGGAGGCGCGCCTGTCACGTGTCACAGCAGAACGCGACCGCTATGTCGCCGCGCATGCGCTTCTTGCCGCGATGGGGGATTTGACACCCACCCGTCTCGGCCTTCAACGTGGTTAAGGACTGACACGAAAGTTCGCCTGCCCGGTGTATTCGCGTTCGAATCCGTCATAACATCATGTTAACTGGCGCGGTATAGCCGGATCAGGGCATAAATTCTTTTCTGCGGGAGCTGAAAATGGCTGACAAAGCGCAATCCGAGCCAACGATGGAGGAAATTCTTGCCTCCATTCGCAAGATTATCGCCGATGATGGCCCTGCGCCGTCGTCAGGCGCTCAGGATGCGCCTCAGGCCTCCCGCTCTGTCGATGTAAACGTTTCAGAAGACGACGATTTTGATGATCTGTCTCTGGATGACGTCGTGGCCGAAACCGAATCAGATGAAGTCAACGACCCTGAGGAAGACTTTTTCGCCCAGCAGGAGAAATCCCGCGGCGAGGCGGACTTCGATCTGATGGAGACCGAGGACGCATCTGGCAGCCTGCTGTCGGACGATGACATGTTCGAAGACCTCTCCGCTGAAGGCAGCACATCGGGCGATACCGATTTTGCGCCAGAAGAGACGATGACCTTGAGGATTTCGGCCTCGAAACCTTCGAGGACAAGCCGTCTATAGACGCGCCGGCATTCGAAGAAGCTGCAAGATCGCCGGGAGCCACCTGGTCGCCGCAGGAGCTTGCTGCCCCGCAGACCGAAGCTGACACCGAAGACTATACCAGCGACGAGAGTGAATATGAGCTCTCTGGCAATGATGACGGCGACTGGTCCACAGAAGAGAGCTTCGACGACACCTCCTTCGATAACGCCGCGCCGCTGGAAGGCGTCGCTCCGCAGCCCGACCCGGTCGAACAAGGCTTCACGCCAGAGCCTGAAACCACCGATTTTACCGACAGCTTCGATCCGGCGCCGCCTGTTGAGGTTGAGCCGGAAACAGAGCCAGCTATCGCCGAATTCAGCCCGCCACAACCAGAGCCGGAGCCTCAGATGACCGAACAACCGACTTCGTCAGCCCAGACCGGCGGCGACGCGCTCACCGATGAGCGTATTGCTGGCGCGGCCGCGACCGCCCTCGGCAAACTCATGGTCAAGCGCTCGGCCGAGGAAGAAGCCAACCCGAACACGCTCGACGGCCTGATGCGCGAACTGCTGCGTCCGATGATCAAGGAATGGCTCGATGCCAACCTGCCATCGATTGTTGAGCGCAAGGTCGAAGAAGAAGTACAGCGCATCGCCCGCATGGCGCGCTAGACCCTCGTTCACACCCTGATATAGAGACGAGGCGCGCCCCAACCGGCGCGCCTTTTCTTTTGTGTTTTCTGACCCCGACTATGGACCGACAAAATGCTTGACCAACGCTTCGATCCCAAGAGCGCCGAGGGGCGCATCTATGAGCGCTGGGAAGAGGCGGGTTGCTTCCGCCCCTCCGGCGATACGAGTGCGCAGGCCTATTCGGTCGTCATCCCTCCGCCAAACGTCACCGGCGTCCTGCATATGGGCCACGCGCTCAACAATACGCTTCAGGACATCCTGATCCGGTTTGAACGCATGCGCGGCAAGAATGTCCGCTGGCAGCCGGGTACGGACCATGCCGGCATCGCGACGCAGATGGTGGTTGAGCGCCAGCTTGCAGAAGCCGGCAATGAAAGCCGTGCCAGCCTTGGCCGCGAAGCGTTTGTCGACCGCGTCTGGGAATGGAAAGAGAAATCCGGCGGCCAGATCATCCAGCAGCTGAAACGCCTCGGCGCGTCCTGCGACTGGGAGAATGAGCGCTTCACCATGGGCGACCGGGACAATCCCGACGACCAGATGCAGGAAGCCGTCCGCAAGGTCTTCGTCGACCTCTACGATCAAGGCCTCATCTACCGCGACAAGCGGCTGGTGAACTGGGACCCGCACTTCCAGACCGCCATCTCCGACCTCGAAGTCGAGCAGAAAGAAGTGCAGGGCGCCTTCTGGCACCTTCGCTATCCGCTGGCCCCCGATGAAAACGGGAATCCCGTGACCTATGAGCACCCACTCAAGGACGAAGACGGCAATCCGGCCGGCACCGAGACGCGCGACTACATCGTCGTCGCGACCACGCGCCCTGAAACCATGCTGGGCGATACAGGCGTTGCCGTTCACCCCGATGATGAGCGCTATAAGGGTCTCGTCGGAAAATTTGTCGACCTGCCGATCGTGAACCGTCGCATCCCGATTGTCGCGGATGAACATGCCGACCCTGAAAAAGGCTCCGGCGCGGTGAAGATCACGCCTGCGCACGATTTCAACGACTTCCAGGTCGGCGAGCGCGCTGGCCTGCCGCGCCTCAATATCCTCACGCATGTCGCGTCCATCGTCGATGGCGGCGAAGCCGATGCAGCTGGCATCCCGGACGCCTATCGCGGCCTCGACCGCTACGACGCCCGCAAGAAGATCGAGGAAGATTTCGAAGCGCTTGGCCTGCTGGTCGAGATCGAAAAGAAGAAGATCGAGCAGCCTTTCGGCGACCGTTCCGGCGTCGTCATCGAACCGTGGCTGACCGACCAATGGTATGTGAACGCCGAAGAGCTGGCCAAGCCCGCCATCGAGGCGGTGCGCTCCGGCAAGACCAAGTTCGTGCCCGAGAACTGGACCAAGACCTATTATAACTGGATGGACAACATCCAGCCCTGGTGCATCTCGCGCCAGCTCTGGTGGGGCCACCGGATACCGGCTTGGTTTGGGCCGAAGGTACACTACCAAGAGCACGCAGACGGCTCGACCGACTTCACCTGCGACTTCTCCGAACTGGAAATCTTCTGTGGTGAGTCTGAAGCCGACGTCATCGATGCAGCTTCTAAGCACTACGGCGTGCTCGCCGAAGCGCATACATCGAAAGCCCAAGCTTTGGAGGAAGCGAAAACTCCCAAAACAAAGATGGCGGTGCCGCTTTATCAGGACGAGGATGTCCTAGACACTTGGTTCTCCTCCGCCCTCTGGCCGTTCTCCACGCAGGGCTGGCCGGAGAATACGGACGATCTGAAAACCTATTACCCGACCAGCGTGCTGATCACCGCGCACGACATCATCTTCTTCTGGGTCGCCCGGATGATGATGATGGGCATTCATTTCATGGATGGCGAAATCCCGTTCCACGACGTCTACATCCACGCCCTCGTCCTCGACGAGAAGGGCCAGAAGATGTCGAAGTCCAAGGGCAATGCCATGGACCCGCTGGAGCTGATCGACCAGTACGGCGCCGACGCGCTGCGCTTTACCTTCGCCCGTCAGGCCGCCCAGGGCCGCAATATCCGCCTCTCGCCGCAGGCCGTCGAAGGTTATCGCAACTTCACAACCAAGCTCTGGAATGCGGCTCGTTTCGCAGAGATGAACCAGTGCGAGTTCGGCCACGACCTCAATCCGGGCGACCTCAAACTCCCGCTCAACCGCTGGATCGCGGCAGAGCTCGGCAAGGCCGCGACTGCCGTCACAACGGCGCTTGAAGCCTACAAGTTCAACGAAGCCGCTGAAGCGCTTTACCAGTTCATCTGGAACGTGCTTTGCGACTGGTACATCGAACTCATCAAGCCGGTCATGAATGGCGAGGATGAAGCCGCCAAGGCCGAGACCCGCAAGGCCTGCGGCTGGGTCATCGACCAGACGCTGAAGTTGCTACACCCGTTCACGCCTTTCGTCACCGAAGCCCTCTGGTCCCAGACCGAGCAGGAAGGCCGCAAGCGCCCTGACTTCCTCATGGTTCAGGACTGGCCGGCCTTCGCCGACGCCTGGGCCGACAGCGATGCCGAGGCAGAGTTGCAATGGGTGCTCGATACCGTGTCGGAGATCCGCTCGACGCGGGCCGTCCTCAACGTGCCGGCTGGCGCGCAGGTCGCTGCTTCGCTCATCGGCGCCTCCGACAAGGTGAAAGGCTGGGCAGAGGACAACGAGACGCCGATCCGGCAACTCGCTCGCCTGTCGTCCTTCGATATCGCCGCTGAAAAGCCAGCTGGTGCGGTCACCATTGCGTCGGGCGAAGAGACTATCGCACTTGAAGTGCAGGAGTTCATCACTCTGTCTGATGAGGTCGCGCGTCTCGACAAGGAGATGGCGAAACTCTCCAAGGACATTGAGGGTACCGAAAAGAAACTCTCTAATGAGAACTTCGTCTCGAAGGCCCCACCAGAGATCGTCGAGGAGAACCGTGAGCGGATCACAGAGTGGACGGCAACGCTTGCAAAGCTCCGCTCGGCCCGTGATCAGCTCGCTGATCTCTCCTGACCATGAGGTGAAAGGATGAACTGGCTGATTTTCGTTGGCATCGCTGCCTTCGTCATCTTTGACATCGGCATCCTCTTCTACCTGTTTCGCAAAGCGAACCGGCCGGGCGGCCTTGATGGCCGCGCCGGTCGCGTTTTGCCGGAACGCGAGCATAGAATCGGTCCTGAGCGGTAACGGGTTCTTTTTGGCTGAAACCTTGAAATAAGGTCTCAGCTGATAGAACAATGACCGCAGTTCTGGAAAAGGAAACTGGCCATGATCTGGAAAATAGCCTTGGGCGTCGCAATCTTTGTGTTCATCGATGCGGTTGTCCTGCCCTGGTTCTCCCGCAAGCTCGATAAGGCAGAGCTACGTCTTGATCCGGATGGCGCAGCAAGAGGCGATGCCTCTGAAGGTTCGCCTCGCTAGACGCAGACATATACTTTCCAGCAATCGGAAAACGGACCTCGAGTTCATGAAGTCATCTCTCTCGGCGTTTCTCCTGAGTATGATGCTTGTTGCCTGTGCGCCGGAAGCGCCAGAGCAATCTGAGCTGTACCTGTCCGAAGATCAGGAGACACAAACTGAAACTAAGGCGAGCACGTCATCAGACCCGGAGACCGATATGGCTGCAGCTGAACGCCCGGACTGGCGGATCGTGATCCATGGCGGGGCAGGGGTCATCCTGCGTGAGAACCTCTCTGATGAGCAGGAAGCGGCTTATATTGCCGCCCTCGAAACCTCGCTTCGCGCCGGCGCAGATGTGCTCTCAAACGGCGGCAGCTCGCTCGACGCTGTCCAGGCCGCCGTCCTGACAATGGAAGACGATCCGCTCTTCAATGCAGGTTTCGGCGCGGTCATGACCGCTGACCGAATGCATGAGCTTGATGCCTCCATCATGGAAGGCAGTCAGCGTGATGCAGGCTCCGTCGCGGGCGTCACCCGCGTCAAGAACCCGATCCTCGCGGCCCGCGCCGTGATGGACCAGTCAGAGCACGTCATGTTCGCAGGCGAGGGTGCCGACAGCTTTGCTGAATCGGTTGGCCTCGACATGGTTGAGAATTCCTATTTCACCACGGACCGCCGCCGCGAAGCGCTTGAACGTGTGCTGGACACGCAGCAACGCACTGATGCAGATCGCCACGGCACCGTCGGCGCCGTCGCCATTGACCAGAATGGCAACCTCGCAGCGGCCACCACGACAGGCGGCATGACCGCCAAGATGCACGGCCGCATCGGCGACTCGCCGCTCATCGGCGCGGCCACCTACGCCCAGAACGGCGTCTGCGCTGTCTCGGCGACTGGCCATGGCGAGTATTTCATCCGCGTCGGCGTCGCCAAGACGATCTGCGCGCGCGTCGAACTCGCTGGCGAAGACATCGAAACCGCCGCCGAAAATGCGCTGACCCAGGTCGCTGACCTCGGCGGCGATGGCGGCGTCATCGTCATGGGCGGCGAAGGTGAGTATGCCTATGTCTTCAATTCCGCGGGCATGTATCGCGGCATGATGGACGCCAACGGCACGCTTGAGACGGCGATCTTTGAGGCCGAAGACGAATGAAGATGAAGGTCCAGGCCGCTCTATCTGTCGCGGCGCTGTTCGCGCTCGCCGCAAGTGCAGACGAAGCAGCTTCTCAGATCTCCGAAGACGCTCAGGCTTTTAGGGCAAACATTCTGGAGATGACCGGCAGCTTCATTGAGGATTCGGAAAGCCCCTACGCACTCGGTTACTGGAACCAGCTTGTGTCCATGGCCGGGCGTGAGGATCTGATTGGCGATGTCGATCCGCGCACACCCCGAATTTGCGCTGAAATTGATGGCGATCCCATCGAGACGCTCGCAGGGATGGCGGCCGACACCAGTATCGTCATCATCAATGAGGATCACGCCCGCCCGGCGCATCGCGAGTTTATAGCAAAACTCGCAGAGAGGCTCCGCGCCGATGGGTATGAATACTACGCGGCAGAATCCTTTTCGCATGACATCACGGAGCGTCCGACCGGCCCCTCCACCATGGCCGACGGGTATTATGTGCGCGATCCCGTCTATGGGCGCCTGCTCGAAACGGTCCGGACGCTTGGCTACACGCTTGTTCCCTATGAGATAAAAGAGGATCAGCGCGCCGCGCCCGCCGCCGACACGGACACGCAGATTGACACACGCGAGACAGCGCAGGTCGACAATCTGCTAAGTGCGCTTCTGGCTGAAAAGCCTGACGCCCGCACTCTCATCCATGTCGGTCACTCCCACGTCGCAGAACGCCCGGTGCCCGATGAGGACGGAACACTCTGGATGGCCGCGCGGCTGAAAGCGCGCACCGGCATCGACCCGCTGACGATAAGCCAGACCATGTGCACGGGCGGCGGCGCATCGCCGGTTCTGGCTGAGGCGGCTATCGGTACGGAGCGCCATGAGCCCTTCACGGATATTCTGGTCGGTCAGCCTGCCATTGAATTCAAGAACGGTCGGCCCGCTTACCGATACGACGATGGGGCTGTCGGGGTCGATGTCCCGGAAGCCTTGTTGCCGACAAAGGCGCCCATCCTGATCGAAGCAAGACCAGTAGGCGCTGCCGATAATGTCGTGCCATCAGATCGCCTCTATCTGCGCCCCGGAGAAACGCTCCCGCTCGTCCTCGCCCCCGGCACCTATGAGGTGCGCAGCTTTGATGAGACGGGTGTGGTCGCTGGACCGGCACTTGTGGAGGTTTCTGGCGGTCCGTAATTGGAGCGTGATCTCCGGGCAGGCCGCCCGCATGGTGAGCGAAGTCGAACCATCGGGCATACGGGCAAACTCGCATCTTGCCCCGCACCTCCCACCTTCTATCCTCTAGCCGAAGACACCTAAGCGGAGGACACCCATGGAAAAGCGCACTCTCGGCCACGCGGATGCGAAGATCGCGCCGCTCGTCCTTGGCGGCAATGTATTCGGCTGGACCGCTGACAAACAGACCAGCTTCAATATCCTGAACGCTTTCCTCGACGGCGGTTTCAACGCGGTAGATACGGCCAACGTCTATTCCCGATGGGCGCCGGGGCATGAGGGCGGCGAGTCTGAGACTGTCATTGGCGAATGGCTGGCGACCAATAACCGCCGCGATGAGCTGTTCCTGATTACCAAGACAGGCATGGATATGGGCGGCGGCAATACTGGCCTCTCTGCCAAGCTCATCATCGAGAATTGCGAGGCGTCGCTGAAACGCCTCAAGACTGATCATATCGATCTCTATTTCTCCCACGCGCCGGATAGCGACACCCCGATCGAGGAAACGCTGGAGGCGCACCAGAAGCTGGTCGATGCTGGCAAGGTCCGCTTTGTCGGCGCGTCGAATTATGATGCGGCCCAGTTGTCAGAGGCCCTCAAGGCAGGCGAACAGCCAGGCTGCGCGCGCTACTGCGTGCTCCAGCCACACTTCAACCTCATCACGCGTGACCAGTATGAGGGGGAACTTGAAGACCTCTGCGCGCGCGAAGGGCTTGGCGTCATTTCATATTTCTCGCTCGCCATGGGCTTTCTGACGGGCAAGTACCGCTCTAGGGATGACCTCGACAAGAGCCCGCGCGGGGGCCGTATGGGCGACTGGTTCACAGATCGCAACATGGCCTTGCTGGACGCAATGGATGAGATCGCGAAAGCGCATAATGCCACGATGGCGCAGGTCGCACTCGCTTGGGTCATGGCCCGGCCGAGCATTACTGCGCCGATCGCCAGTGCGACCTCGATGGAGCAGCTGACCGACATTATGGGCGCTGCCGATCTCAAGCTGAGCGCCGAAGAGATGGGCCGTCTCAATGCCAGCTGATCTCACCGGCATCACCATTCGCGCCGCCACGACCGGTGATGCGGCCGCACTGGAAGAGCTTGGGCGGAGAACCTTCATCGAGAAGTTCGGCCACATCTACGCAAAGGCCGATCTCGACGCCTATCTGGAAGAGACTCACACGCGCACGATCTACGCGCACATGGTCGACAGCCCGGACTTTCTCGTCCGTGTGGCGGCGCTGCCGGATGGCGCGCTGGGTGCCTATCTCGTCTGCTCGCCGTTGGAGCTACCCGCAGATGACGCCGAAGAGGGCGCGGTGGAGCTGATGCGGGTCTATGTCGACGCGGCACTTCAGGGCAGGGGACTCGGCTCGCACTTCATTGAGGAATCGATCGATTGGGCGAAGATCTCGCAGGCGCCGGAGCTATATCTCAGCGTCTTTTCCGAGAATGATGGCGCGCGCAGGCTTTATGAGCGGTTTGGCTTTGAGAAGGTGGGAGAGTTCGACTTCCCGGTCGGAAATCACCGCGACCTTGAATTCCTGATGCGGCTCAAATTGGAATAAAATTGCGCAAGGTTGGCGCTGTACCGTCAAAAACACCGCCAGTACACCGTCACTGCACCGTGTTTTGAGGGGAAAAGGGCAGAATTTTTCGCACACTTTCCGGCGGAAATTCGCTGTCGCCCACTAGCCTCAACCCGGCCGGGCTTCTATCAGATCACCGAAGATCAAGCTTGAGGAGCCCGCGAAATGAGCAAGACCTGGGACAAGTCACGCCTGCCGTCGCGCCACGTCACCGAAGGCCCGGCCCGCGCCCCCCATCGCAGCTATTATTACGCGATGGGCCTGTCGACCAAGGACATCAAGAAGCCCTTCGTCGGCGTCGCCTCCTGCTGGAACGAGGCCGCCCCCTGTAACACCGCCCTGATGCGTCAGGCCCACGCGGTCTCTGAAGGCGTAAAGGCCGGCGATGGCACACCGCGTGAATTTTGTACGATCACGGTCACAGACGGCATCGCGATGGGCCATGAAGGCATGCGCTCATCGCTCGTTTCGCGCGAAGTCATTGCAGATTCCGTCGAGCTGACCATGCGCGGTCACGGCTATGATGCGCTCGTTGGCGTGGCGGGTTGCGACAAGTCGCTGCCGGGTATGATGATGGCCATGCTGCGCCTCAACGTGCCGTCCGTCTTCCTCTATGGTGGCTCCA